>Ga0155633_110_pt1 | contig 1249 bp, 2 predicted proteins | sample RifCSPhighO2_12_FD_107290 | JGI IMG/M metagenome (GOLD analysis project Ga0155633, IMG submission 107290) | Candidatus Woesebacteria bacterium RIFCSPHIGHO2_12_FULL_44_11 | reverse complement strand
TTGTTCGGCTTCTTCGAAGGCGGCATTGTCATGCCATTCATTACCGCCAGTTTCCGCCACTTCGCCCTTACTCGTCCTTAAGTCATGCAGCTCTTTTTCTAATACTATGAGGCGTGTCTTTAATGCCATAAAACCTGCTTCGGTAAGAATGATTTATTCACGCATATATTATTTAGACGAATCCTGAATCGTCCCCATTGTATACTCTTAGTTGACGGCAATCAATGATTTTTGCTAGTATTGTCAGCGCAAAATAGTAAGTTCCTATTGTTCGCAAAGTAGAAGTATCTTCTTTTTACCAGCTGAAACCAAATATAGTTACAAGATAAAAGTAAGTAGTTCTCGACCCCACTGGGGCTCGAACGATATTAGCTAAAGAAATATTGCAGAAACCCCACTACGCTCTTACTGTTCAAGGGATTACCTGCCCGAAGCTGCTGCAACGCTGCAGGCGGGCATCCTCTACGAACCCCAATGGGGCGAACTCCGCAGGGTCGTTTTCGATATGTCGGCCGAGCGTGTGAACCCTCCGACGCTTTATCTCTTGCAATATCCTGATTGCAGGAATTTGCAAATAGATTGCGCTTTGGAGGGTTGTGTGCGGTTTGTATTCGGAGCGCGTGAACCCTACTTCGTTCTTACTGTTCAAGGGATTACATCCTCTACGAACAGTGCGAACTACGAAGGGTTGTTTGAGTATGGATTGAAAACCGCTCAAACAAAAACTGCCGGGGTCCAAGAAGATGGACTCCGGCAGGAGTAGATGCTCTCACAGCTCACAGCCGTCAGTCGCTGACGACAAACTCCCTCGTGCCGGCCGGGATATCGATCAGTTTCTGAACGCCCCCCAATACGGTCCCGTCGGCTTCCCTCCATTCGACGCCGATTCGCCGTGCTAAGCCGAAAACGTCTGGGTTGTTGACGGTCCATTCCCAGTTGCCCGTTTCGGCATTGAGGGAAAAGTTCCCTCTAGCCAGCTCTGCAGTCGCTCCATCCAACGTTCCCCTTACTGTTGTAGTTTCGAGTGGAACAGAGGTGCCCAACAGGACGAAGGTTATGGAGGTGTCGCCGCCATTACCATTGCCGCCGTTGCCGACGGCGGGGGCGCAGGCGGAGAAGACCAGGACAAGACCCGCGAGGGCCAAGAGGAACAGAATACCAATCATTACACGCATCTTTGTCATCTCCTCGATGGAGAGGTGAAGTCCCGCGAGGCGGGACTTTGAGATTGCTTCGTCGTTGCAGGCTC
>Ga0155633_109_pt4 | contig 3185 bp, 3 predicted proteins | sample RifCSPhighO2_12_FD_107290 | JGI IMG/M metagenome (GOLD analysis project Ga0155633, IMG submission 107290) | Candidatus Woesebacteria bacterium RIFCSPHIGHO2_12_FULL_44_11 | reverse complement strand
GAGGGGCCAGATGGAGCAGTCCCCAACAACGAGCCTAACCCGACTGATGCAAGTAACACGGAGCAGGATAACGACAAAGTAACAGAAAATATTGGAGATTATTAAAAATGTTCAAAAGATTTTTCAATTATAAAAACCTGGCCATTTTAGCCTTACTTTCTTTGACTGCCATTGGTGGACTTAAATTAGCCAAAGATCGCTTTACCAAAGCTGCTGCTACCCAACAAGTCAATTTTGTTATTGGGGTAAAGAATATGTCGGATGGAGGCGATTACGGCCCTTCTGCAGTAGTTGACCCAGGAGAAACAGTCCGTGTTCGAGTTGCTGTTGAGAATCCTTCTGCAGGAAACACGGTAGATGATCTTTACTGGTACGAGGCTTATACCCATGAGGGAACTTTTGCTTGGGTTAAGGTTGATGGTCTTGATCGGACCGGTCAGCAAGTTACTTACACTCTCCCGGCTGGGTATTCAGTAAAGTACGTTCCTGGGAGCACAAAGTTTATCAAAACTGGCGACTCTTTAAGCGATATTACTGACAATTCTCATAACGAGAGCCCGCTTTTTGAAGGATATCATACAAATAACCTCCCGGCTCAGGATGACGTTTGGTACGCTTTCTATATTGATTTGCAGGCTGTTCCCGAGCCTGCGCCGGTATTTAATAATCATCCGGAAGATAAACCTACGTTCGGTGTTCGCAAGGTTGGGGACTCTAGTTTTACCAACTCTCTTAGTGGGATTAATTCTGGTGGCGAAGTAGAGTTCAGGATTTATGTTCATAACACCATTCGTGGTGCAGTTGCCAGAAACGTCAAGATTGGTGTGGAGAATTGGAATGAAGGGCCAGCTTCAAACTATGCTTTTACTGGTTTTGTGGATGCTGATAACGCCAACAAAGTGACGGATGGAGTGAATTTGGGATTGACTTCAAGTCTTAAGCTTGATTACATTGAGGGTTCAGCTAAGATTACCGGTTTCCCGAATTTTGGTGGACCTGCATATGATAATGCTCCAATTTCAGATGCTGTAGTTACAGCTGCTGGAGTGCAGATAGGTGATCAAGGAGAAGTTGATGGATGCTGGGACTTTATTGAAGAAGTTACTTTCCGGGCTCAGGTTGAGACTGTGAGCACACCTACCCCCACACCAACACCAACTCCGACTCCAACCCCAACTCCAACGCCTACTGCAACTCCCACGCCAACTGGGACTCCTACTCCCACGCCTACACCTACACCGACGGCCACACCTACACCCACACCGACACCATCGGTGAGCCCAACGCCAACCCCAACACCCCAAGTGCTGGGTAAAGAAACGCCAGAGGTGCTTCCGGAAACCGGTGGAGAAGCTTTGATAATCGCTGGTGTACCTTCAACACTCGCGCTGGGAATATTCTTGTGGAAGAAATCCAACCTAGTTTAATTTTTAATTTACAATTTTCAATTTACAATAAATTTTCAATAACTCATTGAAACAATGTAAATTCACTGAAAATTAGAAATTGTAAATTGCTAAATTAAGTATATGAAACAAACTGTCACAATCTATCAATTCGGCGATGCCTTGCAGGGTGAGATTAATATTCAGCCGAGGCTCGTCTTGCGCCTTGCCTCTTATCTTTTGCGTGGCTTAGGTGCGGGGTTAATAGGTTTTGCAGTCATTGCTGCGGTTTTCGCCTATGGCCCGATTGTCAAGGAAGAGCTTGCTTTTAAGTTTGGTAACAAACAAATCAAAGAAGCTCCGGTCAGCGGATTTGGATTGCTCCTTGACGTGGTAGAAGCTCAAAGAGTAGATAGAGTGCGGGCGGAGGCGGCCAGTTATGGCGTTGGTTCTTATTTCTCGGTCGTTATTCCCAAAATTGGTGCCGCAAGTGACGTAATTGCAAATGTAAGTACGGTCAGCGCCGATGAATATCTGCAAGCCCTACAGAAGGGCGTAGCCCACGCTAAAGGCACGCACTTTCCGGGCCAGAGGGAGAGCATTTTCCTTTTCTCGCATTCAACCGATTCTCCGATAAACTTTGCTGCCTACAACGCCGTCTTCTATTTACTTGGCAAGCTTGAGGTAGGAGATAGAGTACTAATCTTTTTTGCAGATGCCAAGTATGAGTACGAAGTGGTAGATAAACAAATTACGGATGCTGACGACACCTCGTGGCTTGAAGATAAAGGCCAGGAATTGCTGATCTTGCAAACCTGTTACCCTCCGGGAACGAGCTGGAAGAGACAAATCGTAGTTGCCAAACCCATTGACAGCCTACCCCGTTAGGGGTTGACAAAACGTAAGTGGCCCGAGTAGAATAGGGGCAGCTTCGTATAAATGACTTTCCATGAAACCTACGGAAGATAATGATAAGTTAGTGGTGGATGACCGAGTTTTGCCCGACAGTGGCCTTCCCACTGAAAACGTAAAAGGAGTTCTTGATATTGCCAACGAGGGCTCGGGTTTGCTGCGCCCCCAACTTTCTCCCTCACAGGATGACATTTATATTTCGGCCAGCCAAATAAGGAGGTTTAACCTGCGAAATGGCGATCTGATAGAAGGAGTGGCGCGAAGGCCCAAAGAAAATGAGCGCTACTGGGGACTTCTGAAAGTCGAAAACGTAAATGGCCAAGCCGTTGAAAAAATGGGGGAGCGCAAGGACTTCGAGCGTCTGGTTGCGGTCTATCCTGATACAAAGATTAGTCTTACGACAGATAAAGATACACTAAGTACACGCGTTATTGACTTAATTGCCCCGATCGGTTTTGGTCAAAGAGGTTTAGTTGTCAGCCCTCCCAAAGCGGGTAAGACTTGGCTTCTTAAAGACATTATTGCCGGGATTGCCAAGAATTATCCCGATGTCCATTTGATGGCCATTCTGATTGGTGAGAGGCCCGAGGAAGTGACCGACATCAAACGCACCATGGAAACAGTCACCGAAGGTCGTGGTGAAGTAGCTGCCAGCAACTTTGACGAATCGCCCCAAGAGCAAACCAGAGCGGGAGAGTTGGCCCTGGAGCGAGGTAAACGTTTGGTAGAAGAAGGCAAGGACGTCGTTGTTGTTCTGGACTCAATTACCCGATTGGCCCGGGCTTACAACTTGGCGCTGCCGACTTCAGGGCGGACCCTGACCGGCGGTTTTGATCCCTCTGCGCTGTTCCCAGCCAAGAAGTTCTTTGGAGCAGCCCGTAAAATTGA
>Ga0155633_119_pt5 | contig 3446 bp, 2 predicted proteins | sample RifCSPhighO2_12_FD_107290 | JGI IMG/M metagenome (GOLD analysis project Ga0155633, IMG submission 107290) | Candidatus Woesebacteria bacterium RIFCSPHIGHO2_12_FULL_44_11 | reverse complement strand
CGTGGCAGTAGCTGCAACAGTAGCTTTGGGAGTCGCGATTGGTGTGATAGTAGCCGTTGGCGTGGCTGTTGGTGTTGCCGTAGCTTTGGGGGCCGGTGAGACACTCGCGCTCGGTGTTGGTGTCGCCCCGGCGATTGTAAATGAAAGATTGCACCCGGATGGAGTATCGGTTTCATTGTCGTCGTCTGGGTTACAGGTTCCTCCTCCATCGCCGTCGGGGTAACAACCGGGATCGGCATTTCCAGATGTACAATCAATTTTTGTATCGCCATCATTATCAATTCCATCAGAACATTGGGTTTTTGGACCTGGTGTAGGCGTTGGAGAAGGTGAAGGCGATGGGCTTGGTAGAGTAAAACTTGCTTGACACGTCTCTCCACCGACCCAGTCTGAACTAGTAGTCGGAGCGGGCGTTGGCTCTGCGGAACCACAGGGTTGTGTTTGTACTTCTGTTGTTACACTGCAAGTTTCGGCTCCGGTGATACATTGGTCGTTATCGGTACAGATATTGTTGTGAACAATTCCACATGAGCCACTTCCAAAATCAGTAATAGTACAAGTGCGTGTCCTAGTAGAGTCAGTTGATGAACACGCCGACCAATCGGTACACGTCGCACCCGGCACACAGCAAGTGATTGTTCTCGAGTCAGTTTCGCATCCGGCGCAGCGATAGTCGTTGACCCATGTTTCCGTGCCCTGCCCAATTGTCTGCCCGGCGGGCAAGACGCAGCCGGATGTTTGGTGCCAGCCATTTGTTCTATCGGAACAGTCGTCCGCTGCTGCCGGTTGACTTTCCGGCGCCGTTGGTGCCACTCGAGTCCGCTGGCTCAGCCTCAAAGCTGTAAAAACTGCTATCCCGGCCAAACCGAGAATAAAAACCGAAAGTAAAATAATTTTGAGATTAACTCTTTTCATTGGACTTGTGCCTCCACACTAAAGGTAACGGCGCTAGGGATCTGGTAAGTCACATAGAACTCTCCTGCCTCGTTTTTGGTGGTGGTTTCCTGCCAGTTACCACTATTAACCCGTATTCTAGCTTTTGTGGTACTTTGGGCTCCTGCCACGGCCAATCTGATTGTGTCTCCAGCCTTGATTTTGCCGGCAAGCTGGTTAAACGGAGTTACCACCCAGCTTCCGCCTGAACTTTGCGTATAGACTTTCACTTCCAAACATTGTTTGTTAAAAGGTACTATGAAATTGAGGTCATTATTAGTCCAGTTCATTGTTTGGCCAAAAATATTTGTTGCATACACCGAAATATCGTTTTTATCATTTGGCCCGTCCGGTGCCCATTGGGGCTCAACCGTAAACTTAAACTGAAAAACGTGATTGGCTGGATCCTGACCTTGGGTGCCGCTGTAGCTATTTGACCAGGCAACACAACTGGTTAATTCTTTAATATACTCGGATCCGGTGTTTGGTCCGCTCTCGATGACAGCATAACCGCCACCAAGAGCACACTGACCACCATTAGAGCAAATACAAGAGATAATATTTCCTTTTTTGTTAGGTATTGCTTCAAGGACGGCTTTGTCGGCGGCCCATCTGAAAAGACCGCGGGGATAAGCAGCATTGTCACCTTGATGATTAATCCACGCCCGCTGGTCTTTAATATGATCGCTACCATATTTTGTGTACCAAACATTAGTCATAATCGTGTGCTGAGTTGTGCCGTCGGCTTCTACGGTAACAATTCCCTGACCGGTACCTTTACCATTGATAGCCGCCGACCAGGGATCGCCCGGGTTACAGCCGCCCCAGCTGCTACAATAAGGATATGGCGTCGCGGCGGCTTGGGGACGACTTTCCGGTGCGGTGGGGGCAACCGCTTCGCGTCTGGTTTGAAAAAGTCTTAGGGCGGTAAAAATAGCTATTCCAGCTAGGACTAAGACCACGATGATAATTAGAATTGTTGTAACTTTGCTTTTCATAGCCACAGATCAAGCCCAGCGTGATGCAATTCGGCTTTGATTTCAAAACTGGTGACTCCGGCGGGGAGAGTATATTCGTAATAAAAATCATTGGTGTTGGGTTTTTTGGTTGTAACCTGAGGTTTTAAGCTTCCATTAATTGTAAATCTGGCCGCGTCAAAAGTTCCTTGGGTTGCGGTTCCTAAAACTGTAAAGCGGACCGTATCTCCCGCCTCAAGTTTACCCAAATCTGTGCTTGTCAAAAGGTTCCATGTGGTGTCATAAGCTTTTACCTCCGTACATTGACCACCGGAAGTGGGTGTAGCGGTTGGGCTTGGCGACGGCGTTGGGGTCACTGTTGGGCTAGGAGAAGGTGATTCTACAACCTGGGCTCTTTCTCTGATTTCCTGCTGTTGTTGAACCAGGAAAACGCCAACGCCGACCCCTCCGATCAAAAACAAAATACCCAAGATGGTTAGAATAACTTTTTTGTTGCCGAACCAACCTTTTTTGGGTTGATCAGTAGTAACAGTTGTTATTGGCGGCGTAGGAACGGGTGGCGGCGCAGGTTGATCCATAGACTCACTTTCATAATAGTGTTTTTCCCAAAGAGAAGTCAACTTTGACTAATGGCTGTCTTACGGAAGAAAATTCCCAATCCAATAAATCCAACTCCCATAATCAAAAGTCCGAGTGTTGGTGCGGCTACTCCGGCCACGGGTGTTGCCGATCCGGTTGCCGGGGTGGCAGACGGCGTCGCAGTTGCTTTAGCAGTAGCCTTTAGTGTTGCTGTCGGACTTGGTGTAGGGGTTTGTGTTCCGGCCGACGGCGTTGTTTCAAAAGCCGGACCTTCAGCTGCCTGGACAATAAAAGTCCTGGTCAGGGTTCGCAAAATCCCGCTTGCGTCGCGCCATTTGACCGTAATCTTGTGTGTTCCCGCCTCAAGATTATCAGGGGGGGTCCAGTCCCACTCACCCGAGGAATCAACCGTCACGGTATCCGTTTGTGGTGTGGACTCGATGGTGATTGTGATTTCGGTTCCCACGGGCCCCTCGCCGAAAAATTCGGGGGAATCAGTGGTTATGACCTCGCCCTCGTCGATGCTTTCCAATGTGACAACTTGGGATGATTTTGTTGCTGTATCTCCGACTTCAAATCCGGATTGAGCGGATTCGGTTGCATCCTCTGGTAACGCAAGATTTGCTTCGGGCAGTGTCGTATCTTGATTTGCGGGCTGGTTTCTGAAATCATGAGTTTGGCCAAGAATAATAGTTGGTGTAGGATTGGCCGTACCCGGGAAAACTTTGGCCGATGCGACTCCGAGGCCGCCACCCTGGACAAAAATTTCGAGTAAGGGAGAGGTTTGAGTCAGGCCCTCAGCCGGCAGGGTGGTAATCCAGTTGCCGCTTGAAGTGGTTAGAGCTGAAACTGGGTCGATGCCTCCGGCGCTTACATAGACTAATACCCCGCTCGCCGGTTGCCCCGACGGAGTTGTCACTGACCCAGACAAAATTTGTGACTGGCCGCTGGTTGCTC
>Ga0155633_119_pt2 | contig 3560 bp, 4 predicted proteins | sample RifCSPhighO2_12_FD_107290 | JGI IMG/M metagenome (GOLD analysis project Ga0155633, IMG submission 107290) | Candidatus Woesebacteria bacterium RIFCSPHIGHO2_12_FULL_44_11 | reverse complement strand
GGGTCTTGTTTTGCTATCATAATTTTGACCGAGCGGGCTGCGAATCCAGGTAATCACTCCTGGTGTAACAGTTCTTTAGGTCCGCAAGGACTCTCGGTCGCTTTCTCTTATTGCAAGCTTTCTGATTTCCGGGAAATTTACTCTCCAATTTTCTTTCAACTTCTTTTTGTAAGTAAGATAGGCTACTTTGTGGGCAGGAGACTGTTTGCCGATATTTCTGAATTCAATGTCAATCGTGTCTTTTAAGACTTCCCCAATGATGCTTTTAATTGTTTGATTGTGTCCTGGATATTCGATGTCAATTATTACAAGTTGGGGTTTTAACTTTGATTTTTGGAGTAATATGGCCACCGCAACAGAAAACACGCGTATCGCGAAAAATTTTGGTCGACCTTGCTTGCGAAAGATTTTTTGAAGTTGTCTTTTTGTCTCGGCCGGGATTCGCAGGCTAACCCCAAAATCCTTATTAGCCAGAGCAATTATTGTATCTCTATTGGTTTCCTCGATGCGGCCCGATTGGTCAACTTCAACCTGCATAATCTATGTTATAACTTTTTGGTGGTATAATTTTAAAAGTGACGAAGAGGGAGAAATTAATTAAGCTGCGGGAGAAGGCACTGGCTGATAAAAAACTGCCGAAATTTGAGGGGGCGACAAAACTGGTTTTCGGGGCGGGAAATGCCCAAGCCCAGATACTTATGTTGGGGGAAAGCCCAGGTTATTGGGAAGACGTCAAAGGCATTCCTTTTGTTGGTAATGCCGGAAAACTTCTCGATCAAGCGCTTCAGTCTATTGAAGTACCTCGAGGTGATGTTTTCATTACAAATGTTGTGCTGTATCGACCACCAGGGAACCGTGATCCAAATCCTGATGAAATTGAGGCTTTCAGTCCTTACATTGACGGAATTATTGACATTTTGGCACCGCGTGTTATAGTCACTCTGGGCCGGTTTTCAATGGCCAAATTTTTACCCGGAGTTTTTATTAGCAGTGTCCACGGTAAACCCAAAGAAGTTAGTTGGAAAGATAAAAAAATAATTGTCGTCCCAATGTACCATCCAGCCGCGGCTCTCAGGAATGGGGATGTCAAGGCAAAAATGCTACGCGACTTTGTAGTCTTGAAAGACGTTCTTGAAAGCCGCGACAAGTTGGTTGATGATAAGATAAAGTTGGAGCAGATGAAATTAGTATGAGTTTAAAGTTTATTGCCCTTTCAGGTACCACAGCAGTCACCGAAAATCTCTACGTTTATGAAACGGACAAAGATATGATGATTGTCGACTGTGGCGTTGGCTTCCCCGACTCCGAAATGTTTGGAGTCGACCTTGTTATTCCCGACTTCTCATATATTAGGAAAAATCAACATAAACTAAGGGGGATTTTGATCTCCCACGGGCATGAAGATCATATTGGTGCTTTACCCTTTTTGTTAAAAGACGTCAACGTTCCGGTTTATTCAACCAAGCTAGTCTCCGCTTTCATTAAAGACAAACTTGCCGACTCGGACATAAAGGATGCCAAGCTTTATCAATTTAACCCCGATAGCGAAACGGTCAAAATCGGGGAGTTTTTAATTACTCCTTTTAGGGTTCCCCACTCCATGCCCGACGCGGTTGGTTTTGCCATCGACACCCCCGAAGGAAGAGTCTTCCACGTTGCCGAGTATAAGTTTGAACAAGATCCCATTGACGGTTTTTTGTTTGACGAAGAAAAGGCCAGAAAACTGGCTACCGAAAAGCAAGTCTTAAGCCTGGCCAGCGACTGCCTTGGCGCTTACAAGGAAGGCTTTGTCGAGTCGGAGAAAACGGTAATTCCAACCATTGAGGGGATAATGGCCAAGGCTAAGAAGGCGATCTTTTTTACGACTATTTCTTCAAGTATTTCAAGAATGCAAATTGCCATGGACACAGCTGAAAAGCTGGGAAGAAAAGCGGTGTACGTCGGTAGATCAGTAGAGAAGAAAGCTTTAGCCGCCCACGAACTTGGATTTTTGAAATATAAAGATGACCAAGCCCTGGATCTTCGGTCTGCCAAAGGTGTAGAACCGCAAAGAGCGATGTACATTATTGCCGGCAGTTTTGGTCAGCCGGGCAGTGCGCTTTATAGGCTGGCCCACGGCGAGCACAAATTTTTGAAAATTCAGGAAAATGATACGGTTATTTTTTCCTCCGATCCTGCTCCTCCGGGATCAAAAGAGGCTGTCGACTACCTCGTCGATAGATTAATTGAAGCAAATGCCGATGTCTACTTTTACGACCGGACCGAAGGTCTGCACGTTTCCGGGCACGGCAGGCAGGAAGATATTAAAAAGCTGGTTTCCATCGTCAAGCCCAAGTACTTCATTCCGACAGGGGGAACAGTAAGGCACATGCGCGGCTTTAGGGATTTACTAGCTGGTCAGGGAGTGGACAAAAACAGAGTTTTTGAACTTAAAAATGGTGAGGTAGTCGAGTTTTCGAATGGTCAGGCCAAAAGAGCCGGGAGGGTAGAAGCAAAAGAAATTTTAGTTGATGGCACAGGAGTGGGAGACGTAGGTAGAAGAGTTTTGGCTGATCGGGCGGTATTGCAGAAGGATGGTGTGGTGGTGGTTTTGATTCAGGTGGACAGAAGAAAACGGAATCTGGTTTGTAACCCGGACATCATTAGCCGCGGGTTTGTCTTTCAGAAAGAAAGCCGTGGGCTAATTGAGGGCGCGAGGAAAGGGTTAGTGCAGCAAATTAGTAGGCTCAAAACTTTCGACAGGAGTGTAATTAAAGATATGACTATTGCATATCTTGAGAAACTCTTTGAAAAGGAAATTGGCCGCCACCCCATGATCCTTCCCGTAGTTGTTGAGATTTAGGACTTCAGGCTATAATGTACTTGTTATGTCAAAGAAGAAAAGAAAGAGTCACGGTGGGCGAAGGGGCAGACCGCCCAAAAGCTCATTTGGTTTAAGGCTTAAAAGGTCGACGGTTTATTCAATCGCCCAAATTGCCTTTTTTGCCCTTGCTGGATTAGTGGTTGTTTCATTTTCGCGCCAGGGGGCGATACTGGTCCGGCTCAATGACTACCTGGTTCACTATTTTTCCTGGACGACTATTTTTCTCCCTTTCATTTTTTTGTCTTTCGGCTTTGTACTTACCAAAATCAAAATCCCCCTGAGCCAACCCAATGTCCTTGTGGGTTTCTTGCTTTTTTTTGTTTCCGTTGCCTCTATCGCAAGGGCGGGGATTTTGGGAACTTATGCTTGGGAGTCGATTGCGGCCCTGATTACCAAGGCGGGTGCTTTTATAGTTCTTTTGGGCACTACTTTTGTAGGTTTGGTTATTCTTTTTAACACCTCTGTCGATCAGGCCGTGCAGTTTATGACTGACTTGTTAGTTACCATCAGAGGCTATCTGATTGGAAACAAAGATTTACAACAAGTGGGTGGGAAATTATCGGGCAGAAAGGACATAAAAGTCGTAGGTGGGGCGAGTCAAAGCTCGAGATCTGCCGGCAAGCTGGGTGAGGAGGGTGAGCTTGCGCAAAAATTGGTCAGCAACGTTCCGGGGGAGGATAAGGTCTGGAAATATCCT
>Ga0155633_127_pt2 | contig 4051 bp, 7 predicted proteins | sample RifCSPhighO2_12_FD_107290 | JGI IMG/M metagenome (GOLD analysis project Ga0155633, IMG submission 107290) | Candidatus Woesebacteria bacterium RIFCSPHIGHO2_12_FULL_44_11 | reverse complement strand
TCAAGAATTTTTGCGGGTAATGACCTTTTTAACTGCGGCAATAATATCTGCCGACTTCATGTGATATTTTTCCAAAAGCTCGTCGGGGTCACCGGATTCACCGAAGGAATCAGGCATACCGACAAATTCTTGTGGGACTGGAAAATTGCGCGCCAAAACCTCGGCTACTGCTCCACCTAACCCTCCATTGATTTGGTGCTCTTCAACTGTAACTACTGCACCAGTTATCTTGGCGTATTTTATAATTGTTTGCTCATCAATTGGCTTGATTGTATGACTGTTAATAACCACTGTCTCAATTCCCGATTCTGCTAATTTCTTCGCCGCAACCACCGCTTCGTATAGCAACGGGCCGGCACCAATAATCGCCACTTGGGGGTCCCCGTGAGGTCCTGAGCTTGTCGCCTTTCGACTTTGCTCAAGACGACCCTGAGCATCTGCCGAACGGGTCGAAGGATTCAACAGTACATGCGACTTTCCGATTTCAAAAGGCGTTTTTTCAGTCGTGATAATCGGAGTTTTTTCCCGCGCCAGACGAATGTAAGTCGGTTTCCCATTTTTAGCAGCGGCAACAGTTGCTTTTCTAGCCTCAATAGCGTCAGCCGGATACATGACCACCATGTTGGGCATAGCGCGCATCAGGGCAATGTCCTCGAGCATTTGGTGGGTGGCTCCATCTGGGCCAACCGTCAAGCCCGCATGAGCGCCGGCAATCTTGACCGGCACATCGTTTAGGGCTATGGTTGTCCTGATTTGTTCCCAATTCCTGCCTGGGGAAAAAGCAGCGTAGGAGCTTATGAAAGGAATTTTACCGTAAGTTGCCATGCCCGCAGCAATTGTAGCTAAGGCCTGCTCAGCCACACCAATCTCAATAAACCTGTCTGGAAACTTTTCTTTAAAAAGAATACTCCGGGTACTCTCGGTTAAGTCCGCACAAAGAACAACTACCTTCTCGTCTGCTTCTCCGGCTATAACTAACCCTTCCCCATAGCCCTGACGAGTAGCAACTTTATTCGTAGAAAAGCTTTTCTTATTCATGCTCGCTTTTAATTTTGCCTTTCAAAGTCCTTAATTCGTGCAAGGCAATTTGAGTTTGTTTTTCTTTTGACGGTTCCCCGGGCATATCGCTTACGCCCGGGACGGCCCCATGCCACTTTGGATCGTTTTCCATATAATCAACCCCCTTACCCGGAATTGTGTGGGCAATAATTACAGTTGGTTTTTCAAACACGGCTTTGGCATGATTGACGGCGTCAATGATCTCCTCCAGGTTATGACCATCAATGTGTAAAACGTGCCAATTAAAGGCCTCATATTTTGCCCGCAGGGGTTCAAGGGGCATAACTTCCTCGGTATAGCCGTCAATCTGGATGTTGTTGCGGTCGACAATCGCGGTTAAATTGGAAAGCTTGTTTTTCCCGGCAAACAAAACCGCTTCCCAGTGGTTACCCGAATCGTGTTCCCCGTCCGAGCAGATGCAGTAAACACGAAATTTTTGCCCATCCATCCTGGCCGCGTAAGCGTATCCCGAGGCTTGAGCTAAGCCAGACCCAAGTGGGCCAGAAGTGGTTTCAACCCCGGGCAGTCTTTTTCTTTCCGGATGCCCTTGCAGGCGACTGCCGAGCTTCCTGAGAGTTTTTAGCTCAGAAATCGGAAAATAACCCGCGTGGGCCATGGCAACATAGCGAACGGGGGTAATGTGGCCATTGCTTAAAATCAAACGGTCGCGCTCTTCCCACTGAGGATTTTTAGGGTCGTGTTTCAGGAGATTAAAATAAAACGCGGTGAAAATATCTGCCATGCCCAAGGGGCCAGCCGAGTGGCCCGACCCGGCTTCGACCAGCATTTTAATTATGTCCAGCCGAATAAGATTGGCTTTCTCCTTTAGCTCTTGGTTGGTAAGTTTTCTTGTCATCACTGCATGAATGCTCGTTCGGCACAAACCCGACAGTGGCTGTGGTCAATCTTTTTAGCATTGGCTTCAAATCTTCTGATGGTTGGTAAAATATCTTCCTTCCTGATTACAATTTCAAAAACAGAAAGTTCCATTTGGCTGATATTCATATTTTTCTTGATGGTATCAATAATCTCAACCCAAAAATCCCCGTACAAAATAAAGGGCTTGTGGTGGCCGTGATAGAGCTTAGCCAAAACCCAGGCAGTTCCAAACTCGCTGATGGTTCCCGTTCCTCCTTTGAAAATGATAAACATGTGCGCGTGTTCCAATAGTTTGAACATGCGGTCGATATAATTGGTCGTAACCACTTCACGATCCGTAACATTTTCTATGTATCTTCCTTCAAAAGTGGTTGTGTCTTTGGGATAAAAAGTAACTGAAACCGTCTCCCCCTTAGCGGTTTCCGCCCCTTTAGTTGAAGCGTCCATCACGCCTGGCCCGCCGCCGTTGACAATAGTAAAGCCCTCCGAAGCCAACAGCTTGGCAATCTCAAATGCGTCTTGGTAAGCAGGATCACTCTGCGGCACTTCAGCATCACCAAAAAAGGCAATATTTTTAATCACTTCTATTACCGGTACTTTCGGTTTTCCCAACTCATCCATTCTTCGCTGCCTCCTTAAGTTTGTTTATTTTTTCCAGCATATCACCGGCAAAAAGACTCCTGCCAACCGATACTTCATCGGCTCCGGCTTTTGCAACTTTAACAACGGTTTTTTCGTTTATTCCTCCGTCAACATGGATTCTGTAATTTCGCTCACCGTTTTCTCTGGCTTTTTTAAGTTCACGAACTTTATCTAAAACCCTGCTGTCAAACGGTTGCCCCCCAACCCCAGCGGGGTAACTCATGAGGTAAATCACGCTTATAAACCCCAGTAGGCCCGGAACAATTTCTTCAACTGGTGTATCAATATCCAAAGCCAAACCCGAGGCCACCCCCAAATTGTTTAATTCACCCACAAATTCATCTTGATCATTCATCATTTCAACGTGTCCGACTACTCGATCTGCTCCTGAATCAACGCATTTTTTGATCCAGTTAACTGGTTCCTTGACCATCAGCTGGAAGTCCAAATCTGCGCTCACACTAATTTGGGCAAAAACAGTTGGATCGATTGTTTTGTTGGCGGCAAATTCGCCATCGGCAATATCAATTGAGATCCGTTTTGCAGCTTTCTCGGCCCTCAAAAGCATTTCTTGTGCTTCGACCGGGTCGGCAGTTAAAATTGATGGAATTACGTCGACCATTTTCGTTCAAACTCTTCCAAAGCAGCCTTTTGTGTCTCTTCGATATGCGCCTCGGGTCGGCCTTGACTAATTTGGGCAAGTGCCTCACCGAGTGGCTTTCTACCAAAGCGAATTAGATACGCCGCCACCATTGTCGGGCTTCTACCATGACCATTGGTACAGTGAACATAAACGACTCGGCCATCCTTAATAACTTCATGCATAACAGCTGTACCCATATCAAGCTGGGTTGCACTCGGGGCTGTGCCGTCAACTGTCGGCAACCAACAGTAAGCCACTTCAAGCTCTTTAGGGGGCAGTTCATTGCGCTCCGCCGAGAGATTAATCTCAACGTCAACCCCCAAAGCTTTGAATTCCTCGCCGTGGATCTTACACACTCCACCTTTGCAAAGATCACTACCGATGTAGATTTGCTCGGTTATTTTTGAATAGTCAAACTGATGATCACCCATTTTTAAAAGTTAAGCTAATTGGATCACTCGGCACTGTGTTTGTATCTATTCTCTCCCCCACCCGAATCACCTGCTCAACTAACCGATTGGCATAACCCCACTCATTGTCGTACCAAGCAAAAACTTTGACCAGGTTGCCAGCAACTACTTGGGTCAAACCTAAATCAACGATTGCCGATTCACTCCGGCCAATGATGTCAGACGAAACGAGGGGTTCATCAGAAACTGCCAAAACCCCTTTGTAAAGCGAGTTGTTTGAAGCTTCGACAAAAGCTTGGTTGATTTCCTCAACTGTTACCTGCTTTCTAACTACAAAAGCAAAGTCGGTAATTGACCCAGTAATAACCGGTACCCGCAAGGCCCGGCCGTCAAAAAGGCCAACCAGTTCCGGAATCGT
>Ga0155633_124_pt1 | contig 4889 bp, 6 predicted proteins | sample RifCSPhighO2_12_FD_107290 | JGI IMG/M metagenome (GOLD analysis project Ga0155633, IMG submission 107290) | Candidatus Woesebacteria bacterium RIFCSPHIGHO2_12_FULL_44_11 | reverse complement strand
TATCGCTACAAAGAAAAAATAAAATAATTTGGCTTGTATTACTTGTAATACTTGATCTACTTTTACTACCTGAAATGTTATAATAGCTTCATTCGGGCCGGTCGTTCAATGGCAGGACACGACTCTTATAAGGTCGATACGAAAGTTCGATTCTTTCCCGGCCAACTATGCCTAAAGCTTATCTTCCTTTTTCCGTTCTTCGATTTCTTCATCTGAAAATTCTCGAATGTTATCTTTGTCAATTCCGAATCTGATATAGCCGTTTTTCTTGAAAGTTCTGTCAAAACCAAAAATGTACTTGGTTTTGAATTCGTCAGCAAAGGCCATAACTAAGCAATCGGTGAAACTAACAGATCCGGGTTGTGTCTTAAATTTTTCCAGAGCGGACAGCCGTAGCGGTGGCGTTGTTTCGACAATGACGATTTCTTGAGATTGGATCAGTTTTTCCGCTGTCGTTATTGCTTTGCGGTGACTTGCCTTTTTTCCGAGGGTGTTGGTAAGCTCGGTAACAATTTCACCAGGAACAATCAGGGTAAGACTGTCTTTCTTGATAGAAGCGCTGATTTCGCGAGCCCTTTTGTGATTGCTGTCGGTTACTGAAGCCAGTGAAATAAAAGCGCTGGTATCCGAAACAATTGGATATTTTATCATCCGTAAAGATATTTATCGTGGTTGACAGACAAGTCTTTGGGCCCTCGAGCACCGATTTTGGCTATTTCCAGCAGCAAGTCGCCGGCATTCCGTTTTTTGCTTTTTACCCTTTTCTTTAGACCGGTTTTTAGAAGATCTCGTATCACTTTTGCCGCTGGTTGCTCCTCCCTCCTTGCCAGCAAGCGCAGTTCTTGATAAAGGTCTTCAGGTAAGTAAACTTGAGTTCTAATCATATGTCTAACATATAGCATATGTAATCAACAGTTGTCAAGCGGCCGGGGAGAGTTTAAAGCTCTTCAAGAACCTGCTTCTTGCCCGGTTCTTTGAGTTCGGCCAGTTCCAAATAGCGCTCGGTGGTGGAAAGTCTTTTGTGGCCAACGGCCTGGGAGACCGTAACGAGGTCAACTCCGCGCTTTAAGTTTTCAACGACAAAAGTAGTTCTTAAATCATTGACTGTGTAGTCGGGGATTCCGGCCCTTTCCATGTAACGGTCAATTGCAGCCCGGATATTTCTGACTGCCAGAGGCTTGCCATTTTTGCTTACAAAAACGTAAGGGGAGTCTGACTTTGGTCTTTCTTTTAAATAAAGATCCACCGAGTGTTTTGCTGGAAGATTTGAAGCTACTGTTCTCTGGGGTTGTGTAGCATAGGCTTCAATAATTAATTTGTTGTCTTTAATATTTTCAAGTTTGAGGCTGGCTACTTCTGAGATCCTCATGCCGGTTTGTAAAATAAGCTCAACAATTGTTGCTATTCTGGTATCGGTTCTGACGACGTCTCTTAGGGCTCTGTATTCGATTTGAGACAAAAATTTTGGAAGTTGAAGAGCAATTTTAGGGTGACCAACGTCCTTAGCGGGGTTTTGGGCAACTTTCTTTTCAGCAATTAACCATCTAAAGAATGTCTTTATAGCATTTAATTTCCTGGAAACGGACTTGGGGGTGTATTTTTTAGTTAGAAGTGAATCTCTGAATTCTCGGATGTCATCTGGGCGGACCTGCTCGGGTAAAACCCTGCTTTTTGCCAGCAAGTTAGCGATGAGTTGTTCAAGATCTGCTCTGTAGGCAAGAACCGTAGACGGTGAGCGCCCCAGATCTTCTAGATTTTTGATAAAATTAGGTAGAAGTAATTTTAGCGGTTCGGACATATCCTATATTGTAAGCGGTGACTTATATGATAGCAAATTTATATAAAAAAGCAACCAGAATTATAGGTGTTTCTTTGCCCAGATGGGGGTTGCTGATTTTAGCTTTCTTACTAACAATTTCACTGGTCAGGAATATTGTTAGGATAGTAGCGGCTAATAATAAAGTTGAGGAAGCAAGGAGGAAAGTAGAACAACTAAAGATTGAAAATGAAAACCTAAGGGATGAAGTGAGTAATGTTACCAGTAGTGAATTTGCGGAAACAACGGCACGAGATAAACTGGGATTGGCCAGGGAAGGGGAAACAATTGTTGTCCTGCCGGATCAGGATGAAATAAAAAAATTAGCTCCAAGGCTCGAAACGGATGATGAATATCTTCCAGATTCTAATTGGAAAAAATGGCTAAAGCTATTTTTATAATACGCTCCGAATCGGTTGCGGGGCTAGGAGTTGAACCTAGCCTGGGAGATTATGAGCCTCCCGTGCAGCCGTACACTACCCCGCATGTTAACGAACTTTCGTATTATACCACAAAATTTGGTAAAATACGCATAGCGCCAGGGTAGCTCAGTTGGTGGCAGCACCGGATTCATAAACCGGAGGTCGAGAGTTCGATCCTCTCCCCTGGCACAAAAGTTTGCTTCCCTTTTCCTCGAATTTAGCTTAAAATTGGACTGTTATGACAAAAAAGCGAGTTTTGTCGGGAATCAGGGCAACTGGAAGGTTGCACTTGGGGAATTATCTTGGCATGGTCAAGGGAATGGTTGCGTTGCAAGGAAACCCCGATTATGAACCTTTATTTATGGTTGCTGACTTGCACGCTATGACCACTCCATTTGACCCCCAGATCCTCAAAAAGAATATTAGAGAAGTTGTTTTAGATTATTTAGCGGCGGGGCTTGATCCTAAGAGCGCGATTCTTTTTATCCAGTCTCAAGTACCTCAACATGTTGAATTGGCATATCTCTTTTCAACTGTTGTTTCGATTGCAAGACTTAGTCACCTGCCGACCTACAAGGAGAAAGTCAAGCAATATCCTGAAAGTAATACTATTGCCCTTCTTTACTACCCCGTTCTAATGGCTTCGGACATTTTACTTTATAAAACCAACTCGCTCCCAGTCGGAGATGACCAACTCCCTCATTTGGAAGTAACTGGAGAAGTTGCGAAAAAGATGAACAATCTCTACGGCACGGATTTTCCGGAACCAAAGCAGATGAAAACCGAGGGCCATTATGTTCCCTCTCTGACTGGTGAAGGAAAGATGAGTAAGTCGGTTGAGGGAAGTTACGTAAACTTAACTGACAATTTGGAAACAATCAAAACAAAACTGGCCAAGGTACCAACCGATTCTGGTCGCGGAAACAAAGCTCCTGAGGAGGGCGGGGTTCATACTTTGATGACCTTAGTTGAGCTTTTCGGTGGAGAGAAGAAAAGAAAAGAATATGAAAAGCAGTATCAAAGGTCAGGTATCAAGTATCAGGGGCTGAAAAACGAGCTGGCGGGGGCAATCTATGAAGAGTTAAAGCCAATTCAAGAAGAAAGAAAAAAACTTGAAAAAGATCCGGAATATGTTGAAAAAGTTTTGCGGGAAGGTGCTAAAAAAGCCAGACAAATTGCCAGTCAGACAGTGGTTGAAGTCAAAGAAAAAATGGGCCTCTTATGAGTGACAAAATTTCCATAACAGATTTTCAAAAATTGGATATTCGCATTGGGACGGTTATTAAAGCCGAGGTGCCCGAGTGGAGTCATTGGGTGATGAAACTGACAGTTGAATTAGGAAAAGAGATTGGGAAAAGAACTATCTTTTCTGGAATTATGAAGTTTTACAAGCCAAGCGATCTGGAGGGTAAACAATTTCCTTTTATTGTCAATTTGGGACCAAAAAAGATTGGCCCTGAAGGCGATATGAGCGAAGGGATGATGTTGATGGCTGTAGAAAAAGATGATGAAGAAACCCCGCCGATATTATTTAATCTTCAAGAGTCTGTTCCAAATGGCGCCAAAGTAAGGTAAAATAACCCCGTGGCCAAATCCAAACCGAAAAAAAGGAAAGAAATAAAGTTGAAAATCAATCTCTGGCGGGTGGTCATTGCACTTCTTATTTTTATGTTTATGGCCCCGCTGGTTGTTTCTTTTTTACAACTTCAGGTCGACGGCACGCAAGTTGAAATTTCCCAAGTAATGGCTGATATCCGGGAAGGGAAAATTAAAGAGGTTGTTGTTCAGGATGAAAAACTCCTGTTGACCTACAGTGAGGACGATTTGAAAGTCTCAACTAAAGAAAAAGACATAAGCTTTACCGAACTTTTAGAAAGCTATGGCCTTAACCCGGCCGACGTAAATTATGGTATTTCCGATCAGTCCGTGGCTAAAGTTTTTAGTGAAATCGGCAGCGTCGTTTTGCCGATTGTCTTGATGGCAGGCTTTTTCTTTTTTGTCGTCCGGGCCCAAAACAAGGGAGCGGCAGATATTTTTTCTTTTGGTAAAAGTAAAGCCCGGGTCTTTGCCAAGGGCAAACAGGATGTGACCTTTGCTGACGTGGCTGGAGTTGATGACGCCAAAAAAGAGCTCGAGGAAATTGTTGATTTTTTGAAAAATCCGGCCAAATACAAAAAAATCGGAGCGCGAACTCCAAAGGGTGTCCTTTTGGTTGGCCCCGCGGGCGTTGGGAAAACTTTGCTTGCCAGAGCTGTTGCAGGCCAAGCTGGGGTACCCTTTTTTAGTATTGCCGGCAGCGAGTTTATGGAAATGTTAGTGGGAATTGGTGCAGCGCGGGCACGGGATCTTTTTGCCCAAGCTAAAGCGGCCGCCCCGTCAATTATTTTTATTGACGAAATTGACGCCATTGGCCGCCAGCGAGGGCGGGGTTTGATCGGTGGGCACGACGAACGTGAGCAGACCTTAAATCAGATTTTGGTCGAAATGGATGGTTTTACTCCTAATGATCAAGTTGTCGTAATCTCGGCTACCAATCGCGGGGATCTTCTCGACCCGGCCCTACTTCGTCCCGGACGGTTTGACCGTCGGGTGATGCTTGATATGCCGGACAAAGAAGGGCGATTGCCGATTTTGAAAATTCACGCTCGGGG
>Ga0155633_120_pt3 | contig 4917 bp, 7 predicted proteins | sample RifCSPhighO2_12_FD_107290 | JGI IMG/M metagenome (GOLD analysis project Ga0155633, IMG submission 107290) | Candidatus Woesebacteria bacterium RIFCSPHIGHO2_12_FULL_44_11 | reverse complement strand
CGGTAATCGGAAAAGTAACAGAAATTACAGGCAAAAAAGTTACGGTGAGTTCGGGAGACCAAACCCGGACACTTGAATTTGGCAAAAGTTGGGAAGGGCCGGAAATCAGCGAGCTTGAAGAAGATATGCAAGTTATTACCACAGGCGAGACCGAAGACTCAACAGTCAGCGTCCGCACCCTTTTCATTGTTCCCCAAGAAGAGTAAAATAATCTCATGCGCAAAGGGCCTGTAACGCCGAAGGGGTTTCGCGATATTAATTCTGATCTTGCCAAGAAGCGTCGTAAATCTATCAATAAAATTGCCGAAGTCTTAGAATCTTTCGGTTTTGTTCCTGTTGAAACCCCCACTATTGAGTTCGCGGAAACTCTTTTGGGCAAGTACGGCGAAGACGAAAAATTAATTTACAAATTCACCGATCGTGGTGGACGCAAGTTAGCACTCAGATACGATCTTACTGTTCCCCTCGCCCGTTATGTTGCCAACAACCTTGGGCTTTTGAATCCAACTTTTTCGCGTTATCAAGTTGGCCAAGTTTATCGGGGTGAAAATCCACAGGCTGGCAGGTATAGAGAGTTCACCCAGTTTGACTTCGACACGGTTGGTTCGAATGACCTGAAGGAAGACGCAAAAGTAATCGCCGCCACTTTAGCGGCCGTACGCAAACTAGGCCTGCCTAAAGCGCAAATGGCAATTAACGATCGAAAAAACTTTGAGGGACTTTCTCCTGAAGATATTAGAACTATTGACAAAATTTATAAAGTCGGCCGAGAGAACACACCCCAGAAGCTTCTTGATTTTGTAGAGCAAGTCACCCCCAATGACAGCCTGAAAAAAGTTTTTGATCTTTTGAAAACAGAGTATGGCCTTAAAAAAGACACTGATTTTTTCTTTGACCCAACCTTAGCCCGTGGACTCGACTATTATACCGGTACCATATTTGAACTCAAACCCACCGGCAAGTTGACTGAGCTTTCTATCGGCGGCGGAGGGCGGTATGACAACTTAATTGGGATGTTTGCTGGCAAAAAAATTCCTGCTGTTGGTTTTTCCTTTGGCCTTGATCGCCTAATCGAAATTTCATGAACCCGCGCCGCCTGAAAGCCTATACCTATCTTTTAGTTGTTGCCGTGATTTGGGGAGCGGCCGGACCGGTCATTAAATTCACACTCTCGGGTATTGCCCCCCTGCCCTTTTTGGCATACAGATTTTCAATCGCAGCCATTTTCTCAATCGTTTATTTCGTAGTTTCCGGAAACAAAATTCCAAATCCAAAGAAAACTCTCCTGCTTTTAGTTATCTACGGGCTTTTGGCCTACACGCTTTCTCTCAATTTTCTCTTTGCTGGGCTAGCCAAAACCACTGTCCTTGATTTAACTCTAATCACTCAGATCGGCCCGCTGATGATTGCCGTAGCCAGTGCCATTTTTTTCAGGGACCACATTACACGCAGGGAAAAATTGGGTATTGCCATTGTCTTTACCGGATCAATGTTTACTGCTCTTGTCCCCCTGATTTCAGATTCTCACAGTACTGCTAAATTATCAGGCAACATTTTTATTTTGCTTTTTCTACTGGCCGAAACCGGGGGTGTACTTTGGGCTAAAAAGTTAACCCGAATGCAAATTCCACCCCTGGTCCTGATTAACTTCGGCTTTATCGTGGCAGCAATAACGACACTGGCCGTCGCTGCTGCTGCCGTTGGTCCGACCCAACTGGCGACTACAATTGGCTCTCTGCCGCTTAAATATCACGCCGGTGTGACTTATATGGCCCTTATCTCTGGCACACTCGCCTACTTTCTGGAAGTCTCAGCTCAAAAAGCAATTGAGGTTTCTGAGGCCATTCTTTTTAGGTATCTTCAACCTCTGGTCGGGGTTCCCCTGGCCATTGTCTGGCTGGGAGAGCAAATCACGACTTACTTTGTTATCGGGACAATTCTCGTCTCCTCAGGCATCGTCATTGCGGAAGTCAAGAAAAAGAGGTAAAATAGGCACATGAAGGCCACTATTCATCCCAAATGGTATCCCCAAGCCCAGGTTAGTTGTGCCTGTGGTAATAGTTTTACTGTTGGGGCAACTGTCCCGGAAATAAACGTCGAAGTCTGTTCTAATTGCCATCCATTCTATACCAATCAAATGAAATACGTCGACACGGCCGGCCGGGTTGAAGCTTTCAAAGCCAGGCAAGCCAAAGCTGCCAAGAAAGTCTTAACCAAAACCGAGAAAAGAGAACTGAAAAAAGTAAGAAGAATTAAGCAAGAACTTGCAAAACCGGAGTCCTTAAGCGAGCTTCGAAAATGAGTAAAATTTGCTACATCGAAGTGCGCGGGGCAGCTGGTGGTGACGAGGCAAAAATTTGGGCTTCAGATTTGCTTCGAATGTATCTTCGGTACGCCGCCAAAAAGGGCTGGGAAGCACTGCAGCTTGATGAAGCCACTGCTAAAATTACCGGTGAGAATGCCTTTACCCTTCTTAAAAGTGAGTCAGGTATTCATCGCGTCCAGAGAGTGCCAATTACTGAAAAAAGAGGCCGCATCCACACCAGCACGGCCGCAGTCGTCGTTTTACCTCAGATTACTGATCACCAAATTCACATCAATCCTGCTGACCTGGATTGGCAGTTTTTTCGTTCTGGGGGGCACGGTGGCCAAAACGTCAACAAAGTCAGTACCGCCGTGCGGCTAACCCACAGACCAACCGGCATTGTCGTTACTACCTCCGAGGAGCGCTTTCAACAGAGGAATCGCGAGATTGCACTGGATTTACTCCGGTCCAAGCTCTGGGAACGTGAGGAAACTAAAAAACAGGCGGAGATTACGGGTTATAGAAGCGCTGGGGCCAGTGGTGAACGAAGCGATAAAATAAAAACCTACAACTTCCCTCAAAATCGCGTCACCGACCACCGCTTAGGCAAAAAATGGCACAACCTGGAAGCGATTCTTGAAGGTGATTTAGATAAGATAACCGAGGCGACCGCAGTCCTCCCATAACCGTTCCTTGGGCCGTAATCGAGACTCGGCTTGCTTTATTACTTAGGGTGTGTTTATAATCTTGCGAAAATGTCAGCAGAAACAGATAGAGAAAAATATACCCAGCTTGTTAAGGTAAGGAACGGAATACAATTTACCCAAAGCCATTTAGCCTTTAGCGACGACCTGCTTCCCCAAAATTTACCCGCTGATCTTCTGGACCAGGGCACTATCAGCTTTATCGGCGAACTTCATGATTGGATAATATCGGCCAGGGACGCAGCCATTGACGCTATGGATGGTGTCAAAGCAAAAATTCAAGAATTAGAATCAAACGTTATTGCCCTTATCCAGCTTGAATCAGATGAGACTCAAGCGGTAGAAATGGCAGTAGAGGAATCAGAATTAGTCGAGTGGCTAGACGATCAGAAGCTCGATGGAAGAGACGTTGCCACCACCTTTCTTACCCGAGTCCTTCAAGTCTTAGACTTTCGGGGCCGTGATTATTTTCAATGCATGGCCTGTTTAGATGAAGCATTAGAATTAACCGAACCATTAAGGGAACTAAAACAAAAGCAAGAAGAAGCCCCACGATTAACAGATAATAATGTCTCTTTAAAAAAACTTCTCCGTGAACAGATAACCACGCTAGACGAAGAGTTAAGAAAAATCTTGCCAGGAGAATTTTTCGAAACTGAAGAGATGCTTAGAGAACAAATTATAGAGGAACAGGCTAGTTCCATAGCGGCAGCCTTGGCAACAATTTCACCAGGGAGTAACATTCAAGAGTTTTTAGAAACATGGAACCGTTTGACTCTGGAGGACAAAAGGAGTTTGGCAGATGGTGACCATCAGGGCCTGGCAAACTCTGTCATCATCGCCCGTGTCAGGGGAGAAACCCCTAGCATAGAATCCGAAAGATTAGCCCGCGCCCTCCAAGAAGCAATTCTAAGAGCCAAAATCAACCCCAGAGAGTTACTCTGAAGCCACTCTAATAAGCTCTCAGAGTAGACTTGTAAAGCCCCTTTTTAAAGGGATCCAACGAAAGCCCCAATAAGTCTCCTTTGACAACATATAACATATACATTACTATTAGTTTGTTATGATACGGACACAGATTTATTTACCCGAGGAAACGCACGAGAATCTGTTGCGCCTGGCCCAGCAGAAGCAAACCACGCTTTCTCAGCTTATACGTCAGAGCGCTGACACCGTGATTAAAAAGCATTACGGTAAACTAACCCCACAGCAGAAAGCTTTGAAGTTCCTGGCAAATTATCCGACTAAATTAAAGGTCAGTCTAAGCGATTCTGCCGTCAATCTGGTAAGAAAGCACCGCAACTAAATGCTAAAACTCGTCCTTGATTCCTCTGTCTTAATTTCTTTGATGGGTCAAAAAGACAAATTTACTCCAGAATTTGAAAACTTCTGATTTCATCATTGCTTTGACCGCAAAAATAAATCAAGCCACACTTTTAACTTGGAACAGGAGACTCCCCCCCCCCAAAAAAAACATTATTTGCAAAGCCCAAACCCCAACCCAATACCTACTAAAACTTCAGGAAACAAATTAACTATTCCGGAGAGGCAGCTAAAGTAACTTTGATTGTGGTGTTTTTCCCGTCGCGGAATATCTCAACTTCTACTTCGTCACCAACTTTTTTTGCAGTAATGGCGTCGGAAAGATCCGAACCCTCGTGAATTTCAAGCCCAGAAAACTTGGTAATAATATCCCCGGCGGCAATCCCCGCCTTGGCTGCGGCCGAGTCGGCCGCCACCTCAACCACATACGCCCCTTGAGGCACGTTATTGAGAAGAGCCGATTGCTGGCTGATCAACTGATAAGAAACACCCAGAAAGGCCCGGGGTTCAAATTTACCAGTAGTCTTAAATTCGGTTAGGCGCTGCTGAACCAGATTGATTGGGATGGCAAAACCGATGTTTTCC
>Ga0155633_134_pt1 | contig 5628 bp, 2 predicted proteins | sample RifCSPhighO2_12_FD_107290 | JGI IMG/M metagenome (GOLD analysis project Ga0155633, IMG submission 107290) | Candidatus Woesebacteria bacterium RIFCSPHIGHO2_12_FULL_44_11 | reverse complement strand
GGTTTAATTCGAGACAAAACGAAGAACCTTACCAGGGTTTGACATGTACGTTTTAGGACCCCGAAAGGGGAACAAACCGCAAGGTAGCGTACACAGGTGCTGCATGGCTGTCGTCAGCTCGTGTCGTGAGATGTCGTCTTAAGTGACTCAACGAGCGCAACCCCCATCACTAGTTGTATCACTCTAGTGAAACAGCCCCCGCCCTTTGGCCGTAAGCCAAAGGGAATGATTAAATTTCAAAATCCAAATTCCAAAAATTGGTTATTGGTGCTTGAGATTTGTTATTTTCTTTGTTCGCTTGCGAACAAAGGGCGGGGGAGGAAGGTGGGGATGACGTCAAGTCATCATAGCCCTTATGTCCTGGGCTACACACACGTTACAATGGTAATTCAACAACGCGATGCAAGAGGGCGACCTCGGGCGGACCGCTAAAATATTACCTCAGTTCAGATTGTAGGCTGAAATTCGCCTGCATGAAGATGGACTTGCTAGTAATCGCAGATCAGCATGCTGCGGTGAATACGTTCTCGGGTCTTGTACACACCGCCCGTCAAGTGAGCAAAGTTGGGGGCACCCGAAGTGGCCGATTTATCGGCTCCTAAGGTGAATTCAGCGATGAGCGCTAAGTCGTAAAAATGTTGCGACCTACGGTCGTGAGGCTGTAGGAAAATCCAACTGTATCGGTGAAAGCTAAGGTTACAACTATGCTAATACCGAGGGAAGTTATCCCAACATTCTTGCGGTTGCAAAAAAGCAACCGGAAGAGGGATTAACCCCGTAGAGACTACACGTTGGCCCTCCGCAAGGAGTGGAAGATATAGTCCAGGCCGCAATGAAAATTGCGGGCAACCTAAACAAGGTATCCCTAGGGGAATCTGGGGATGGATCACCTCCTTTCTTTTTTTGATTTTTCAAAACAAAGATAATAGGGAGAAAAACTCCGGTAGTGCCGGAGTCAGTTCCGAATTCACGAAAGTCGGAACAGGTCATCCTTCGACAGGCTCAGGATGATACTGAGCGAAGCCGAGTCTGACTCGGCGAAGTCGAAGTATCACCTTTTCCCGACTGATGTCGGGAGAAGAAATTGAGATTTTGTTTCTGCTACATTTTTGGTTAAGAAACCAAAAATGCAGTCTTTGCGATCAGCAAAGTATACATTTTGGGTTATTAGTCTAAAGAAGAACCTCGCGCAAGCGAGGTTTTACTTTTCGAAGAAAAGCAGGTCGCTACACGCAGTGCAGGGTTTAGTTTTCCTGTAGTAATTTATTCTTCTTGACTATCAACAACTAGCAGTTGTAAATTGGTGCAATGGCAGTTACTTATTCTTGTGATAGTTGCGGTAATGAAATCCCCGATCACCAAAAGCCTGTTAGAATTATGGGCAGTAAAAGGATTGTAATATTGTGTGAGGATTGTTGGGGACCACTTGAAAGCCAGCTTTTATTAAGTAATCAGGAGACAATAAATGGATGAGCAAGATTTAAAAGCAATTGGTGGTCTTCTAGATAAGAAACTCGAACCTATTAAAGAAGATTTACTGATTGTTAAAGGATCGGTTATAAAGTTGGAAAATGAGATCAAAGCTTATATGGATGCACTGGATGTTGAAAGAAAAAGAATTGACCAACACGACGAACGGCTAGAAGTTATCGAGGAAAGTCTGGGTTAGGGGCCTGCCTGTCGGCAGGACTGATCCCTAGGTTCAGGAATTACAAGGACGGGCCTTGTAATGGACTTCGCGCGAGCGAGGTTTTTCTTTGGGAAATTATTGCGTGTGTTTGGCTTGAATGTTAAAATAAGCCAGATTTCGGGGCGCGTAGCTCAGTTGGTTAGAGCGTTACACTGATAATGTAAAGGTACCAGGTTCGAATCCTGGCGCGCCCACCAGAAAGTGCGCCTCTGAAGACTTGCCTGAAAGCAAGTCGCAAAGCGCGAAGCGATTTATAAAGACGAGGTCGATGGTCCGACCCCATCCGTGCCCACCATTTGAAGTTTGTAACAAAACCTAAAGAGTTGTATCCATAGGTAGATAATTCGACTCGTTAAAACATTAAAGGTAAAATGGAATATTCAGATTTTGTCTCAAAATATAAAGCAGGTCAAATTGAGGTACTCGTAGACCGAAATAAGGCTGGATTTATGTATCAGGATCCAGGATTATTGCCGCAAAACCTCAGAAAGAAACAAGTTTTTATCAGAACGGGAGCTTTTGTCGTTGTTTTGTTAGGGATAGTAATGTTCGTTATTGCTCCTTGGTGGTTAGCACTTATTGTTCTATTGGTAGGCCTATTTATGTTTCCGTATGCTCAAAAGTCAGGAGCAAAAGATGTGTTAGCCGCCTCCTTGGCAGATTCTAGAGTTTACCAAGTTGCTGTTGATAACCAGGTTCTTGTGTTAAGTGAAAAGACAGATATTGGTTAATAAATCCTTCTTATCACATAATGAAAAAGCGGGAGTTGCGGAGTGCCAGGAAAGATTACATTTAGCGAGTTACTTAACTAGCTGTTAGATAGAGCAGAAAAAGTAAGTTAGCAAACCCGTTTCACCTACTGCTAAACATTTATTTTTGGTTCGAATCCGCGTAGCAATGCAAACCCCGATCCTATCGGGGTTGACTTTCACCATTTCAAATGATATATTCGGCCCAATGAGGTTAACTCTCTCATTCGAGGGTTTTTTGAGCACCTGAGGATTCAAGACAACGAACTTTAGAACGAACTGACTGTCAAACCTCCTCTTGTGTGTAAAATCTCCCTCTAGAATAGACTAATTTAATATTGTATTATCCGCCGGTTGGCTTTAACCGTTTTTATCTTGGGCCGTTAGCTCAGCGGTAGAGCACTACATTTGCAATGTAGGGGTCGTGGGTTCAAATCCCTCACGGTCCACCAGAAATTTGGTGTTGGAAATCAGAGTATTAGACCACTGTTTGGTACTTTGATACAGAACACCAAAGGGTGTTGTTAGCACTTTGACAACTAGAAAGAACGTCTTACCTCAGAAGATTTCGTTTGCTCGAGAAATTCTGAGGTTCGTGAAAAGATCTACTCGAAGCATCTAGTGGATGCCTTGGTCTCTTTGGCCGAAGAAGGACGTAATTGGCTGCGATAAGCTCGGGGTAGGTGCCAATAACCGCTCATCCCGAGATTTCCGAATGGAGCAATCCCTTCCGATTCGATCGGAAGACCTTTGTCTGAATTCATAGGACAAATGGAGGTAAGCGCCCGAACTGAAACATCTCAGTAAGGCGAGGAAAAGAGAACGAAAGTTTATTCCGTAAGTAGCGGTGAGCGAAAGCGGAGGAGCCCAAACCCGCCGTGAGGCGGGGGTTGTAGGGCCCGACTGGCTTTAATGCCAAAAGGTAAGAAAGCGCACTCTTAGTAGAAGGATTTGGAATAATCCCCCAAAGAAGGTGATAGGCCTGTAAACGAAAAGAGAGCGCCCTTTGTTGGGTACCTGAGTACCGCGGAGCACGTGGAATTCTGCGGGAATCCGCCGGGACCATCCGGCAAGGCTAAATACCAAAGAGGACCGATAGTGAACAAGTACCGTGAGGGAAAGGTGAAAAATACCCCGGTGAGGGGAGTGAAATAGTTTCTGAAACTAGATGCTAGCAAGCAGTCGGAGTCCCGATTTATCGGGATGACGGCGTGCCTATTGAAGAATGAGCCGGCGAGTTGTCTGTTTCCGCAAGTTTAACCCCGTTACCCGGGGGTAGGCGTAGTGAAAGCGAGCCCTAACTGGGCGTCTAGCGGAGATTGTCAGACCCGAAACCAGGTGAGCTAACCATGTCCAGGGTGAACCCCAAGTAAAATTGGGGGGAGGCCCGCACCCGTATCTGCTGCAAAAGGTTGGGATGAGGTGTGGTTAGAGGTGATATGCCAATCGAACCTGGAGATAGCTGGTTCTCCCCGAAATGCATTTAGGTGCAGCGGTAAATTTTAAGTATTGGGGGTAGAGCTACTGAATGGAATTCTGCGGCGCAAGCCGTGGGTTCTAACCAAACTCCGAATACCAGTATGTACAATTTGCCAGTGAGTCTGCGCGGGCTAAGCCGCGTGGTCAAAAGGGAAACAACCCAGATCGTTAGCTAAGGTCCCTAAGTTCAAGCTCAGTGTTAAACGTAGTGTACTTCCTCAGACAGACAGGAGGTTGGCTCAGAGGCAGCCATCCTTTAAAGAGTGCGTAACAGCTCACTGTTAGATTTTGGAAGTGCGCGCGAACAATGGAACGGGGCTCAAGCTTGATACCGAAGCTGCGGCCCGCCGCAAGGCGGGGGTAGGGGAGCGTTCTGCAGGCGGTGAAGGTGAACTGTAAGGTTTGCTGGAGGCTGCAGAAGTGAGAATGCCGGCATGAGTAGCGAAAGAGAGGTGAAAACCCTCTCCACCGAAAGCCCGAGGTTTCCTGGGCAACGTCAATCGTCCCAGGGTTAGTCGGTCCTAAGCTGAGGCCACAAACGGCGTAAGCGATGGACAAGCCGTACGAAATTCGGCTACAGGATTGTTTCGATCAAGACACAAAGTGTTGACAAGAGTGGAAGATTCTAGCACCGTTACGCAATGGTGTTTAAGTAGCAAGGAAGTGGCAGTTGGCAAATCCGCTGTTATGTTAATTCGAGCTACGAACAATCTCGCAAATCGCAAGAAGCGTGGGATTAGATACATTTCAGTCTTCAAGAAAATGCGCGTTGTGGAGAACAATCTTACCGTACCGCAAACCGACACAGGTGGGCAGGTCGAGTAGACCAAGGTGCACGAGATAACCATCTTTAAGGAACTCGGCAAAAAAGCTCGATGTATCTTCGGAAGATATCGTCCCTAGCCATGCCGCTAGGGCGCAGCTAAAGACTCTCAAGCGACTGTTTATCAAAAACACAGGGCTCTGCAAACCTGAAAGGGGAAGTATAGGGCCTGACGCCTGACCAGTGCCGTAAGGTTAAAGAAGCCTCTTCACGGGGGCAACTGAAGCCACGGTAAACGTCCGCAGTAACTATAACTGTGCTAAGGTAGCGAAATTCCTTGTCGGGTAAGTTCCGACCTGCACGAAAGGCTGAACGACTTGAGAACTGTCTTGAAGATGGACTCGGCGAAATTGAGATGGCTGTGAAGACGCGGCCTAGATATGCCAGGACAAAAAGACCCCGTGGAGCTTTACTACAACTTGGCCCTGCGTTAGGTTTGAAGATGTGTAGAATAGGTGGGAGCTTCGGCAACAGTGAAATACCACTCTTCTTCAAATTTGGCGCTTATGTTGACCCGTGAAACCGGGCAGCTGACAAGGTCTGGTGGGTAGTTTGACTGGGGCGGTCGCCTGCAAAAAAGTAACGCAGGCGCCCAAAGGTTAGCTTATCCCGGATGGAAATCGGGATGGACGTGTAAAAGCTAAAGCTAGCTTGACTGCGAGACCTACAAGTCGAGCAGGTGCGAAAGCAGGGTTTAGTGATCCTCCGTGACCCGAATGGAAGGGCCGGAGCTTAACGGATAAAAGCTACCCCGGGGATAACAGGCTTATGGTGTCCAAGAGTTCACATCGACGACACCGTTTGGCACCTCGATGTCGGCTCGTCTTATCCTGGGGGGGTAGTACCACCCAAGGGTTGGGCTGTTCGCCCATTAAAAAGGTACGCGA
>Ga0155633_120_pt2 | contig 5637 bp, 7 predicted proteins | sample RifCSPhighO2_12_FD_107290 | JGI IMG/M metagenome (GOLD analysis project Ga0155633, IMG submission 107290) | Candidatus Woesebacteria bacterium RIFCSPHIGHO2_12_FULL_44_11 | reverse complement strand
ACGTAACCCTCAAAGGGGCTACCCGCCGTAATCCCCCGACCCAAACCGGAGATGACCCCGGTCGTGACCGTCTCACGAAATTCACCCAAAGCCGTACCAATGGCAATCACAAACTGCCCCACTTTGAGATTACTGCTATCACCCAATTCCAACGCGGGTAAATCAGCATTTATTTGCAAAATCGCAATGTCGTTAGCCGGATCACGGTTGATTTGCTCAACTGGATATTCCCTACCCTCTTTGTCAACAACCTTATAGGAAGCACCGGTCGTAGAAACTACGTGCTTATTGGTTACAACGAGCCCCACGTCAACAACAAAGCCTGTGCCGATGTCTTGGGGGCTACCGCCCTCAATTCTAGATTGAAGTCCCCCAAAAGGGCTAAATTCCAAAATCCGCCTCGCGGGCGTTTCAATCGAAACAGTAACGACTGAGGGACTAACCGCTTCCACCACATCAACTACCGCCGACTCCTCTTTAACAATTCTTTGATTAACCTCCTGAGTTTGGTTGGGAATTAAATAATCAAGAAACTTTAGACCAAAAAGCCGGTCCACGACCGCACCGGAGGTAGCAACCGCTAACAAAAAGATTGTTACGGCAGAACCGATTAAATAGCGTCTAAAATTGGTCAATGGCAGTTTGAAGTTGCTCATCTTCGGCCGTATCAGGATTATCTTCTATTTTAATATCCGGCTCAAGGCCAATATCATTAACCCAGGTGCCCTTGGGGGTTAGCCATTTGGCTACAGTGATATGAATTCCTGCCCCGCCATCCAGATCTTGTGGCTCCTGAATTGTCCCTTTGCCAAAAGTCGTTTCACCAACTAACTTTAGGCCTCGAATGTCGCGAAGTGCCCCAGCCAAAATCTCACTGGCTGAGGCTGAACCCTGATTCACTAAAACCACGGTCGGATAACTTTTAAGCCGCGCCAGACCTGTGGCTGTGAACTCCTCGCGGCTCCCGCTTGTCATTTCCTGAATAACCACTGTTTTACCAGTCTCGACGAATTCACCGGCAATATCAACTGAGCTTTGCAAGAAGCCGCCGGGATTGTTGCGAACGTCAACGATAATACCCTTAACTTTGGGATTTTTCACAATATCGCGGACGACCTTATCCCACTCCCCGTTCGTGCTGCCCCCAAATTTCAAAAGTTTGATCTGAGCTATGTCCTGGTTGTCTCCGACATAAGTAACAATCACGCTGGGAACGTCAATGCTTGCTCTTCTAATTTCCACCTCAATCGGCTCATCTACCCCTTCGCGCAAAAGGATCAGCATCACGCTCGTGCCGGCTGGCCCGCGAATGGCTTTGACTGCCTCAGGCAGAGTAATGCCAACCGTACCCATGTCAATTTCCCTTTTTTCATCCCTTATCTCAATAATAAAATCCCCCGCCTTGACACCCGCAGTCTCCGCCGGAGTTCCCGGCAAAGGCGCAATGACAGCCAGCTGGGTACCCTTAAAACCAATCTGAATTCCCACTCCGTCAAAGTTGCCCTCTAAATCCTCTTGAGTTAGTTTATTTTCCTCGGGTGGCAGAAAAACGGTGTATGGGTCACCCACCGCCGCGACCATTCCGGAAATGGCTCCGTAGACCATCTTGGCCGGGTCAAGCTTGGTTTTGTCAAAATAACTCTGGCTTAGCCTATCCCACACTGCCCAAAAAAGGGAAAAATCCAAATCTTCGTGCCCTGCCGGAAGTGTTCTCGTAATTGTAACCTTGGGTTTGCCTTGAAGCTTTAAGGCGATGTTGCTTGTTCCCGCGAAGTATCCGGCTGCAAACACCAAACCTACTGCCAGAAAAATGGCCAAAAATTTTCTAATCTGTTTTAGGCCCACTTTGGGCAGAGGGAATTTCATAGTCTATTGAGAAAAAGCAATGAGCCCGATGTGCCGTGCTCGCTTCACTTCACGCGCCAGGCTTCTTTGGTGTCTGGCACACAAGCCGGAGCGCTTTCTGCCCACAATCTTACCTCGGGTGGTTACAAAACGCTCAAGGTCAGCGTACTCCTTGTAATTAGGAATTTTCTTGTTGTCACAAAACCAACAGGATTTTTTGACAACTGGCCCAGTGGGCCTGGTATCAGAACGGGATGTCTTCTTTTTCATCTTTTTTCTTAGCAGCCTTCTTTGGTTTCTCCTCTGCGGGCGCGGCAAAATCTTCCGGAACGTCAAATTCCTCGGTCGGCATTGCCGCTCCCCGACTATCCAACATAATCATATCTGAGATAACTACTTCAGTGGTATTTCTTTTTTGGCCGTCCTGGGTTTCCCAGTTTCGACTCTGGAGTCGACCTTCAACGTAGGTTTTTGAACCTTTTTTAAGATAATTGGCACAAATCTCAGCCAGCTTGTCCCAAGCCACAATGCGGTGAAAATCGGCTTCGTCACGCCATTCACCCGCATCCGTCTTCCAACGCCGGTTGGTCGCAATTGAAAAGCTGGTCACGGCCGTCCCTTGGGGGGTGTAGCGCAGTTCCGGATCTCGGGTCAGGTTTCCTATAAGCTGTACTTTATTTAAGCTTTTAGCCATTTCTAATTAACAAATATTTTAAAATATTTTTTTCAAGTCTTAATTTGGCGTCTAAATGCTTGGCTGCATCGGGTTCCAATTCCAGCGGAAAAAAAAGATGAATTCCAGACTCGCGTTTTTTCCACTCTTCAAGCTTGTCTAATTTTCCCTTAAAGGTCCCAACAAGCTTTTCAACAGTTTCAACCACGGCCTTTTTCTTAGCGGCCGAGGCTTCACTGTCAAGAACGACCGCTAGCTCATACTTGCGCATAACTTTCGTAGTATATCAAACGCCCACTTTAAATTCTATAACATCACCATCTCGCACAACATAATCCCTTCCCTCAGACCGAACCTTACCTTTATCACGGGCCATCTTCCATCCTCCAAGAGCAACAAAATCAGCATAATCACAGACGTCGGCTTTGATAAAGTGTTGCATAAAGTCGGTATGAATCACGCCGGCGGCGGTGAGCGCGGTTTCACCGCGTTTGAGAGTCCAGGCCCTGACTTCCTTTTCTCCAGCCGTTAAAAAAGAAATCAAATTCAGGGTTTTATAAGCTTTTTGAATTAGCTTTTCCAGGCCCGATTGACTAACCCCCAAATCAGCTAAATATTCCTTCTGGTCAGCTTCACTCAAACTAGCTAGCTCACTTTCGGTTTTGGCGCAAATTACCACCACCTGATCAGGATCAACTCCTAAAAGTTCACCGTACTCTGTCTCTAGCTCTGTCTTTTTTAGGTCTTCTTCATCAACATTAAGCGCGACAAGAATCGGTTTTTGGGCCAAAGGCGGCGCGTTAGGGTGCTCCAGATCGGCCAATCCAAGTTCGGTTTTAACCGTTTCAAAATCGGATTTTGGATCAACCACACCTTGTTTAATGATATCTGGATCCCGGAAAGCTCGGACGACATGGCAAATGACATCAACTTCGCGGATGTGGGCCAGGAATTTGTTACCTAACCCTTCACCTTTATGGGCCCCGGCAATTAGGCCGGCAATATCAACAAAAGTAACTGTGGCTGGAACAATCGGCGCGCGGTAAATCTCAGCTAATTTTTCCAACCTTTCATCCGGCACAGGTACCACCCCAACGTTAGGTTCAATAGTCGCAAAGGGAAAATTAGCCACATACGCCTGTTGGCGCTTAACCAAAGCATTAAAAAGCGTACTCTTCCCTACATTAGCTAACCCCACAATCCCGACTGATAAGGACATCTTGGATATTTTGGCCTTGAGCTATGAGCGGAATCCGCCCATTAACTAGTGCCTTCCTCCTTTCTCCGACATAAATAGAAACAATAAGGTTTTTGATATATTCCCGCTTTTTTGCAGCATCAGCATATTTTAGTGCGTAGAACATAGATTCACAAATATCTTCAAAACTATCGAGGCTAACTTCTTCATCTGGAATACGAGATTCGAGTTTTATTATTTCAGACTGTAGAAGTTCTTTTTTAGCTTTAATCTCCTCTGCTGACTTTTTGAATCCTTCAAAGTTAATTAAGTTTGTTGTATATGCCTGAAGTAGTCTTTTTTCCTCATCTCCTAGCTTTTCTAAGGCTATTTTAAGCCTGTCTTGAGACCCAAACGACTTGGTAGTCGTTTTATCCAATTTAGCTTTCCATCTCTCTGCCTGCTGCTTTATTAACTGCTTTTCGGCAATTAAGGAAACCAATTTGTTCCACACCACTGTATCTAGTATTTCGGCATTTACCCCACTTTTATATATACACTTGTCAGTGTATGGAAACTTATATATCTTTTGAGTGCAACGATAATAATGGTGGTCTTTTACACCATCCCCGATTCTTCTGTACCCACAATTACAAAAAATTTTATTAACCAAAAGGTAGTCATACTTCTTGTTTCGCCAGTTATAAATCTGATTCTCTTGTAATCTTTTGTGTGTTTTTTCAAAAAGCTCCTTATCAATAATTGCAAGTACAGGAATTGCTATCCACTCTTCTTTCGGGCGTAATTTCCTACTACTTTTTTTGATTTTTTTATAACCATTCACTTTTTGGGGGTGTTTAGGAACTACCGCCATACGCCTGTTGTAATAGCTTGTACCAATATAATCCTCACGATTAAGCAATCTTTCAACTGAACTCTTAACCCATCTCGTTTTCCCCTTAGCGCTGGGTATTTTCCTTTTATATAGTTCACGCACAACTCCCCGCATTGAATATCCCTCATCCGCAACCCAATGAAATATCATCCTTACAATTTCTGCTTCGGGTTCATAAACTTCAAAGTGGCCTTCTATTTCCCCCACTTTGGGAATATACCGATAACCATAGGGGGCGGTATGACCAACTAGTTTGCCACTTTTCGCTTTGTGTATCTTACCCTTCCTCATTCTTTCTGCAATATTGATTCTCTCCATTTCAGCCACAATGCCATAAAATTGTTGCAATACCCTTGTTTGTGCGTCATCCGCAAGGGGGTTGTTAATAAAAATTGGCTTTATATCTTTCTCTAGAAGTTCCTTAATAACATATTCTTGATATGGTAAATTTCTTGCTAACCTATCTCTATCAATAAATACTATCGCTTCCCAAATACCTTTATTGACATCTTCTCTTAATCTATCTAGTTCTGGTCTGGCTATTAAGTCCCCGCTCCATCCATCATCTAAATACCAATCAGTAATAACTGCATTATTTTTCTCAGCCCATTCACGAATAAATCTTTTTTGTACTTCAATGGTTTGTTCTTCTTTTTGCCTATCGGTAGACACACGACAATAGGCAGCCACTTTTTTAATTTCTTCCATACTTATTGCTTTTTGGTTTTATTACTCTCGATAAAATTTTCTAAATCCTTAGGGTCAATGCGATAACCCCGACCTAATTTCAAAGCTTTCAACTTACCCGATTTAATATAGGTAAGTACTGTTTGCCAATGAATTTGAAGTTTCTTGGCCACCTGTTCGACGGTAAAGAATTTGTCCATATTTCTTAAGTAATTATAAATTATACTAAGTAATCATAAATGTCAATGGATAGAAAGATAATCAGCCAGAATACTTTCCTGCTTCTTAAGTCTTTTAACTAGCATCTTGAATTTTTTGGACTGAAAATATCTCCTCAATTGCTTTTGTTCGCCTATTAAC
>Ga0155633_111_pt2 | contig 5663 bp, 5 predicted proteins | sample RifCSPhighO2_12_FD_107290 | JGI IMG/M metagenome (GOLD analysis project Ga0155633, IMG submission 107290) | Candidatus Woesebacteria bacterium RIFCSPHIGHO2_12_FULL_44_11 | reverse complement strand
CGACCTCGACACCAACCTTAAAGTCAAGTTCGACAAAAAACTGCGGCAACTCGTCCCGGGTACAGTCCGGAATCCAGAAGGGATTACCCTTTTCCTTTATGGCGTCTCTGAGTTTCATAATTCTTACCAGTGTTTGAAAAACACAAAGCTTAAGGCGTCGTCGGTTTTTTCATTGGGACCGGGGGTTTTACTGCCCAGCACGTACCAATTAGTAAAATCATAACTCTTGGCAAAGGCATCCACTATGGGACCTACCCCACGAATCTGTGTATCACCGGATCTACTAAAATAATCATGTCCGGCAATTACCCCGCCTTTTCTTACTTTATCAGTCCATTTCATTAAATCCATGGCTATGTAACCAAAGCGGTGATTCCCATCTATGTACACAAAGTCAAGGCTGCGGTTTGGAATGTCACTAATAGCATCTACGGAGGCCTTGCGGATAACGCCACAAGCAGGGTATGGCGCCAATCTTCTTTTAGCCGCTTCGTATAGGGAGTCTTGTCTTGCCTGAGAGCGAGAACTAAAAGATCCAGAATCAAAATCTCGATAGACCAACCAAGGGTCAATGGCATACATTTTTAGCCCTACCTCGCAAAATTTTTTGGTAAATTCTCCTTTCCAAACCCCGATTTCTGCGCCGGCCGTGAATCCTAATGCCTTGAAAAATTCAGGTAGATCATCCCGGGTACAATCGGGGATCCAAAACGGATTGTCTTTATGTTTCATGGCGTCAATTAGCTTCATGTATTTTTGTGCGTAAAAACGATTAATCCGTCCCGCACCGGATTTTTATTAAGGACCAGATTGGGAATCTGACAGTTATATTTTGGAAAGGCATCTCTCATTTGCCGGGTACGGCCGCAATTTTCTACCATATACGTGACTTTCTGGTTAAGAAGCGGCATCAAAGTTTGAAACAAGAACGTTTGGTGCTGAAAATGGTTACTGGCATTATCAATTACCAGGTCAATATCGTGGCCGATGAGTGAGACAAGTTTTTTGATATCTTTTTCGTTCATTTCATCACAATAATAGGTTGCAATCCGGTCTTTAGGAAAGATGGATTCTGGATTGGTGTTGGCCCCGAAAATGCGGGCACTGGGAAAGAAATCCCGCCACATCCGTAGGTCCGCCCCCAAGTAACCCGGATCTCCGATCTCGAGAACTTTTTTGATTTTAGATCGCTTTGTTTTAAAGAATTCATAGTAGAAGGGGGTGTAGCAGTGGCCGAGGCGCGGACATTTGACCGAATTGTACTTTATGGCCAATTTACAAAGCTGGGTCAATGGGTATTGCAGGTTGGCAATTGTCTGGTTTTGTGATTTTGCTTCGGGAAAGATCCAAAGGCTTTTGTCTTCCGGCCAGGTTGGGACCGGCCAGAACTTTTCGATGAGCCAGGAAAATGGATGAATCATGCCTGGTTCTTCATTATTCACCCAGTGCTTGCAAATCCAGGTTTGGTTGGGGGCGCCGATTTTGTCGTCGAATTTGCTTAAATATACATGAGCCATGTGCGGCCGCTTGGCAAAGTGGGCATACCAGGTTTTTTTGATGATTTTTGCCTCTCCGCCGCCGAGCCAATATTTTAAGCTTATCTCATGCTCCTCGCCGACATGGTCGCCATAGTTATTGGGGTGATCGTTTAAAATTCCGATACGTTTAAGGAAATAAATTCTATTAGCAAGATAACAACCGCCCATAATCGTCATCGTATCGTCAATGTCATATTTGGGGTTTTTCCGTGCCGTCTCTCTCTCGGGCCAATTTCGAATCGGCAGCATGGTGCCGTGACGAGGTGTGATAACCGGAGAGCCGATATAGTGATAGACATAGGGTGGGTCGACTTTCTTCCAATTGACGTAATCGATATCATAGTGCAGGGGAGTCACGATCCAATTTTCCTGACAATTTTTGGTCATGATTTTGTCATACCCCGGACCAAAGGCGCAGTGGCAATCACAGCGCATGATATATTTACCGCGGGCTAAGATTAGACCAGCGTTGACTCCTGCCCGCGTGCCTTGGCCGGGATTAACAATTACTCTAACTCTTGGATTAGACTTAAGCGGCGGGTCGGGAAAGTAATGATCCAAAACGACGATAATCTCGATTTCGGTTCTAGCGTTTTTTAAAAGCGAGTCAACCGTCCTTTGAATGAAAGGATCCTTGTCTGCAGGCATGATAACGGAAACTAATGGTTTTTTCATTTTGTCTCTTTCTCCCACTTATAATCCGTTTTCATAAAATAATCTCGTGCGTAAGCCGCCTTTCCAATTATATCTGCAAGTGATAGCCTTTCGCCTTTCAGAAATCTTTTGTTGAGCTGCCGAGCCGATGGCCCTGGGGTGTGGCTCGGAAAATCTGTTTGAACCTGGTTAATTTCATTATTGACAAACTTGGCTTTGGCAAAACATTGCACCAACGGCCGATCGGGAATATTTATATTTAAGACTTGTTCTAGGTAGTTTGGAGTTTTGATTTTCTTTGCCGCCTCTATCATGGGCAGAATATCTTCTTTACGAAACATGTGAGCTGCCACGGTCATCGGGGCACCCCAGCCCCTGAGCCGATAATTGAATGTTTGGCTACCACGGCTATAGGGTTGCCATTCATATTTGTTATCTTGCAATTCCGGCAGTCCCCGCCAGCGATGGTCGGGGGACAGCCTTAAACTCAAACAAATAATCTCTGGATTTCTTTTGAATTCCTCAAATTCGCGGCAGGTGATATCAAATGGCCTGATCATAATGTCGTCGTCGACCAAAAATAGCACATATTTACTACCCCGTCTGACTAATTCGATGAGCTGTTTTCTGAAATTTGTCTCGCGCACAAATTTGACTGCGGGGTACATTTTTTTGACCTTAGCATATCCGGACTTAAACTCAGGGTCATAAGTGTATAAAACAACACCCGGTATATTCAGGCTCCGCAGTAGGAGTTCCAACTGACAAGCCCTGTTTTTGCTAAATATAATTGTATTTATACTAATCATTTTTTTTGAAATAAACATTCCATTCACGACGATCAGAGCGGTCGACATCTGTTATTTCAAAATTGTTACCCATCAAAAATTTTTTTAGGGAGTCAAATGTATTATCGACTTTATAAGTAGAAGTTTCTGGTAATCTTGAAGTTTCTACAACACCGCTTTGTAACAGATTAAGATACTTGCTAAAAGATTTTAATATCTTTAGGTCCGCTCCTTGGGCATCGCAATGAAGGTAGTCAACAATTGGAATATTTTGCTCTTCAATGAATCTTTCCATTGTGGTCACCATCACATTTATGGTTTTTGTAACCTCAAAACGATGTGCTATTCTTCCCCAGATTATATTTATATTATCCGTGTAATCAAAAAGTGAGCTGCAGACCTGTCCGTGCCTTGGTGTTATATTAAATTTTGAGATTCCGTTGAAATCTGAAACTGCTTTGGGGATGAGTATGTAATTTGGGAGATTGGCAGTTTTTTCTTTGATTAAATCGCAAAGTTCCGGGTTTGGTTCGAAAGCGTAAACAATATTATTTGTACTAGCTTTAGCAAAATCGATGGTTGAGTTTCCATTGTTTGCACCAACATCAAAAATAATACTCATAATTTTGATACTAATATTCCATAATCAAAAAAGTAGAGATAATCTATATTCGTACCCAAAAAGCATTTTAAGCCGTCTTCTGGAGTTTCAACGATGGGTTCTGTGTCATTAAAACTCGTATTAACCAAAATTGGAACGCCGGTGAGTTTTTCCCATTTTTTAATAAAGTGGTAATACCAAGGATTTAACTCCTTATTAACGGTCTGAAGTCTGCCCGTGCCGTCATAATGAACAACGGCTGGGACTTTATCCCGTTTATTCTTTTTAATTTTTATGGCGAAGGACATATAAGGGCTTGAGACTTTTTCTTCAAACCAATATCCGACTTTTTCTTCCAAAATGGAAGGGGCGACGGGCCTAAACCATTGTCTGTGTTTTACTTTTTCATTTATTTTTACCTTCATATCGGGACTTCTGGGATCGGCGAGAATGCTGCGGTTACCCAGGGCGCGTCTGCCGGTTTCAGAACGACCGCCATAAACTGCGACTATTTTTTGGTCATTAATTTTACGCAATACTTCTTCGTCAGTGGCTTTTAGGACCTTGATTTTATTGCTAAGAAGGCTGCATGCATTTTCAATATCTTTTTGAGAATACGATTTCCCCAGGTACGGCGACATGTTTTGAATTTGATTTTTTATTCTTTTGTTGCCTAAGATGTGATGCCATAAATACCTCGCGGAACCCAAGGCGGCACCAGCGTCATAGGGGACTGGGTCGGCGAAAATGTTTTTTATTTCTGGGAACCATGTCCTAATTTTCCCGAGCAGGACGCAATTAAGTGAGACACCGCCTGAGACACAGAGGTTTTTGTGACCCTTGATATAAGGAGTTACGGCGCGTCTAAATGTCGTTTCTGTATATTTTTGAAGTGAAGCGGCGACGTTGAATTTTTCTTGCTCCGATTTATTTGCCAAGGTGATTAGCTCCTTAAGGTTTTCACGAAAATTAGGCATTAATTTTGTGTATTTGGGTTTGCCTAGGGTGGCCATCGCCATCACCGTCCCAGCCTGATCTCCCGTTGGATAGCCGACTGATAGACCAAATACATATTTCGTCATGTCGTGCCAGACCCAGCCCAGATTGGCTTCTGGTCCGTGGAATATTTTCAGCCTTTTAATTTTGTTTTTAACGCCTTGGCTAATGGTGAAACCGGTCGTCGTCTTGTCGTCCTCCCGTCCGCCTCCGTCCATGGTAATAATTAAAGCCTTATCAAAGTTACTGGTATAAAAAGCATTTGCCGCGTGGGAGAGGTGATGCCCGAACTCATAAAATTGTCCTACGTAAGGCGCGAGGATCTTAAACATCCTCTCTTCGCTTTTTTTATCGCCGGTGATTCGGTGTCTTTTTTCCACTCTTCCGCCCCAATTGCCGAATGTAAAACAATCAATATCTTTAGGGTTTTCGTACCGCGAGAAGAAAAACTTCAAGCCGTCGCCTAATTCCATTTTCTTTCTGGTCACTCTTTCAAGTTCTTCGCAAAGAATTGGAATCCCGTTTTCCAAAACACAGTAGGCGACATCATGGCCAGATTGAAAACCGACAATTTTTGTCACTTTAGGTATTTGCGAAAGATCCCCAGAATCCGGAGTCCAGATTTTTTCAATGCTATTATTGTGAATTCCGAATTTTGGAAACACTTTCTTTTTTACAAAAATGGCGTTAAATGAAGTTGCGCTTAGGAGTTCATAGCCCTTCTCCCGGCCGAGTTTAACCATGTAGGAGAGCGAGGCACCGCTCATGCCATTTGGCGCTTGGAGGTAGTCTGTATATTTAACCAGTGGATTAAATTCGATAATAACCACAAGCGGAGAGTGATTGTGTAAGGATTCCCAGATGTAGTATTCGTTTCCATCGATGTCGATCGATAAAAGTTCGAAATCTTTTGGTAGTGGCACGCCTTTAAGTAAATTGTCTAGGGATCTTTCGCCGGCGGGCTCGACGTGGGCGCAAATGCAATAAGTATCACGGTGAGCCCGCTCGTGGTGCTTTTTGAGTTTTAATAGCCTTTGCTCGTTGGCTTCAATCAAAACTCCATGCCAGCCCCGCTCAATGAGCGCA
>Ga0155633_103_pt2 | contig 6640 bp, 4 predicted proteins | sample RifCSPhighO2_12_FD_107290 | JGI IMG/M metagenome (GOLD analysis project Ga0155633, IMG submission 107290) | Candidatus Woesebacteria bacterium RIFCSPHIGHO2_12_FULL_44_11 | reverse complement strand
GGTGATTTTGCGTCTCTTGGTACTTTCACTGTTCCTGGAATTATCAACACAGGTTTCACTTGGGTCTTAATAATTGCCGCGGTTGTTTTCTTCTTTATGCTTGTCGTCGGTGGGATACGATGGATTCTCTCAGGCGGAGACAAGACCCAAACCGAGGCGGCTCGAAACCAAGTTACGGCGGCCCTGGTCGGTCTGGTAATTGTCTTTTCCGCTTGGGCCATTGTCAGGTTAATTGGAACTTTCTTTGACGTCAAAATTCTTGAAGGCGAGCTTAAGTTACCTTCCGTCCCCCAAGAATAAATCCCCCTTGTTTGGCCTCAACGCCTGAGATAAACTTTTGTTATGGCAGTGATTGAAACAGAAAACGATGTTGCCACGCTCGGTGGACTCGAGGGGCTTTTTGACAATGTTATTTCCGCCGCGCTGGCCTTAGGGGGGATTATTCTTTTCGTAATGTTAATTATTGGAGGTTTTACTTACATCACTGCCGGTGATGACCCTCAAAATGCAGAAGCGGCAAAGAAAACGCTAACAACAGCAATTGGTGGCATGGTTTTAATTGCCCTGGCTTTTTTAATCCTAAGAGTTATCGCCACCTTTACCGGCGCGGGCGTAACTGAATTTACGATTTTCCAAGGTAATTAGTTTCATGAAAAAACTCCTCCTGCCCATTTTGAGTTTGATAATTATCATAAGTTCCCCAAAAAGTGTTTTTGCAGTCCAATGTGGTATCAACATTGACCCAGCTAATCCCGGTGGGCATCCATCAGCAGCTGCTATCGCTGGAGCCCAATGGGTACGAATCGAGTATAAAGACTGTAGTCCTCAAAACCCCCCCACTGACTCTGTCGAAATTTTCAAACAGGTATTGCAAGAGTACAAATCAGCCAACATAAATACTCTAGTAATACTTGATTATTTGACATATCCCGGGGCTAAGGATGACCCCGAAGGTTTTGCTCAACGTACTACTTTCATTGATCAAGAATTGGGCGACCTGATAGACGCTTACGAAATCTGGAATGAACCAGATCTAACCGGTACTTTTCTTTCAGAACAAGAGTTTGCTGATATTGTTAACGCTGTCGCCCCCACTCTTTCTGGAAACATCATACTAGGAGGCTTTGCCTCAGGAGACCTTAGTTATTTTGAAAGAACAATCTCGCAAATAACTACTAATTACACTGCCATAGGTGTCCATCCCTATGGCCGACAAATCGGTGGTTTTCCTGCTGGTGGTTTTGGAGAGATGTCAACTCTTATTAATCAATACAAGAGTGCGGGAAAGCCGATCTGGATTACAGAAATTGGAATTAATACCTCCGACGAAGCAGTTGCGGCCCAGTATATGGAAAGAGTCTACAGCCGCAACATTGGCGCTGATGTAATTATCTGGTTTGCCTGGAGCGATGCGATGGTTCCTCCATTTGGAATTACTACCGAAAGTCAGTCCCCAAAACTATCATACGACGTTTTTTTTACTGCATGTGGGTCGTCGTCCCCGCAAACATCTGGTTCTGTCCCCGCCATCAGTCCACCAGGTGGCCAGGCTTGCGGCGGGGGAGGCGCAACACCCGAGGGGCCACCAGAACCTTTTGATTTAGATAAATACCTCTGTAGTCAAACTACTGGCAATAAAGACGAATTTCACTCCCTGCGGCCGTATCCAGCGAGTGCCTGTTTGGACGAAGTCTCTGAAACCGCCCTTTTTTGCGGCAATGATTTGATTACCAAAGATACCCTCCAGGGCGTACCGCAGCCAAAAGACCGCGGTGGAGACTGTATCATCGAAGACACGCCCGAACACCCTTTTGATTCTAATTGGCGACCGGGCAGCTACATTCGCTGCACTTTTGATTTTGAAAACCTCAAAACACCGGTTAGAATTGATCTTTCGGACTCCGAATTTCCCATCGCCGGCAACACCGAGCTTGTTCCCAACTCGACTAACCCAATTGACCAATTTACAAGTGGCTTAACTTCTTTTGCCCAACGCATGACCGAGTACGTCAGCTGGTACTTAAATGGGGTTGTCTTCCGCGCCGAAGAACCACCCGTTGATGAAATGGTTGATGAATACGCTAGTATTCTCAATCGCCAACCGGAGGTGGAACAACCATCACCAACCACTACTCCTACCCCAACTGCAGGGGGTAAAATCCTAGCTATTGGTGATTCCATCACCGCTGGTCAAATCTATCCCTCCTGGGCTTGCTATCTTCGAGAATACCTAGACGAAAGTTTTAGTTTTGTAGGTGGTTTTACAGCAACTAACCCCGAAGAGAAATGCGGTGACGACGGCATCGCTGTTGAGGCCATCCCCGGTTGGACAACCCAACTGATGCTAGCTCAAATCAACGGTTGGTCGGCTCTGGCCCCGGACATTGCGATCATCCACTTAGGGACTAATGATGTTGATGACGACTACATCACCCCAGAGCTGACCCGTAGTTTTCTCTCAACCATGATTAATGCCCTAAAACAAGCCAACCCCAACGTAAGAATTTATCTGAGTCAGATTATTCCTTTCCGAACCTCAAATCCTCCCAAGTTAACCGAAATTAATAATCAAATTGCTTCGCTAGCTGGAGACAATGTCTCAATTGTCGACATGTATAACACGTTTAAAAACAGTCCAGAATTTAGTGAACTCTACCGGATTGAGGGCGGCGGTTTTGACTCGGCTCATCCCGGAAAACTAGGTGCTCAGGTCATGGCCGGGGTCTTTGCACAAGCCGTTTTGGGTGGTAGCACCCAACCTGGTGAGGAGACTCCTGAGAAGCAGTTGGCAAATCAATTAGTTGGCAGAGATCCCCTTGTTAATTTTTCCGGCCCGTTGCGCAAACTCTTACCCAAAGAGCTCCAAATAGAAATCAAAAAAAATGAAGAAGCTAGAATCGGTGAGGAGAGACACAATCAAATTGTATCCTGTGGGCCGCTTAATAACCCCCGCCCTTGTTACACTAACGAGCTGTCCCTGATCCATCGATTGAGACCCGTTTCCCGACGAGAAAATTCAGAGGCCTTTCAATACATCCCCTACTCCTCGACCGAAGATCGCATCGGCGAAAGCCTGCTGCACACCGACGAAGGAATTTTACAATTTGTTGATGACGAAGGCAACAGCTATCTAACCTCAATTCAGCCCTTGGAGGGCCAAGAGGGCCAAGGGGTGGAAATAAGCAGTGTTAAGTTTATTGAAATTGATGAAAATCCGGACGACTACCGTACCCGCGACGAACTGTACTTCGCCCACACCCAGGAAAACGTCGAGCTGGCCAACATCCTGCAAGGGACTTTTGCTCCACAAGGTGAACCGGGCTTTAGTGGAGGCCTGGGCTATCAAACCATAGAGGAGATTGAAATTTTGGAAAATGCCGGTGAAATCCCCCAACGCTGTGAGATAGTGGATACCCGCAGCAACCCCGGCGACGATTTGTATGGAGAGGAAGACTTTAACCGAGAGGGCGTCATTCGCGGCGATTTAACCTTTGATGCCAAATACTCGTGCGAGTACGCTATCAACGGAGAAAAATATGATCAATGCCGCGATGATGGAGGAAGTGAAGATGATTGTATGTGGGAACAGCTTGAAAAATCTCCGCCGTGTGAGAAACCGGCAATCGTCGCCATGACGGTTTTTACCAAAACACCTAAAGCAGAGGAGATGTGGGAACGGTTTGTTGGTGGCTCGTTTTCAATTTTTAAACGCATGTTCCCCCAAGTCGGGCCGGGGGCGCCGGTCGAAGAGATCGAGGATCTCCCCGGGGTTACCACCGCCAATTATACTTCCGGGGCCGAGCAAACTCTGGCCGGCGATCCCCAGGGTAGCCGCCCGGGCTCTTCAGCTCAACTCTTCTTCCCCCATCTGGGAAGTATTTACGACTACTTCCTCCAGGGTATCCAAAAGGCTCTCAATCCTCTAACTACAGCTGTTGCGATTGGTCCCGGTCTCCCCAGTACATCACCGGCTCCGTCAGAATGCACCGTCTGCATTGATCTATCAGAACAAAAAGCCAGGAGGTCAACGCCATTCGTAAATCAAATGGCCGCCAGATACAATGTCCCGGCCGGGTTTTTAGACGCTATCTGGGCCATTGAAACAGGAAAGGGCTTGTCTAACACCAACTGCCCCTGTGTGGACAACGACGCTTGTGGCCCGATGGCCATTACCAAAACTGCCTATGATTACGTAGTTAGCCCATCCGAATCACTTGACCGTTGTGATCTGCAAGACGCGATGGAGATTGCGGCGCGAACCTTGTTACACAAAAAATATTGCACCCTCCTATCTACACAACACTGTGCTAATTTCCTGGAAAATCCCCAAAATCCTGTCCCGGGAGGATTTGTTGGCGTGGATGAACTAAAAATTGCCGGCCGTTATTATGGTGTCGACAGCTGTCAACCCGACGAGTTTACCCAAGGCCGTGACAAATGGGGGCCGGGCTGCAGCTACTGCGATGCGGTCGAAGATTATGTTAACGGGTGTCAATAGTTAATCTATGCTAAAATAAACTTATGAAGCAAAAAAAATTAGTCAGTGTTTTTCAAAAGCACGGAGTCGTCCTGGCTTATCAATTCGGTTCGTCCGCGCATGGTAAAAAAGGCCCGCTGTCAGATACAGATATCGCGGTTTTGTTTGCCGCGGGTAAAGAACCGAAGGGTTTTGCTTTTGATATCTTATCTGACTTACAAGAAATTTTTCCCGACGCAGATTTGACGATCCTCAATCAAGCCCCACCGCTTTTAAGACATCTTGTTGCCACTGATGGTAAACTACTCTACGAAGCTGAAATGAACATCAACCACCAGTTTGCTTCAAAAGCCTTAAAGGATTACGAAGACACGAGGTATTTGCGTCAGGTTTTTATGCAATCGGTTAAAGAAAGGGTCACCCATGAATACCAAACAGCTTGATCCATCAACAGAAACGATCAACGAAAGAGTGGCTAAAATCGACGAAGCCATTCAAGAACTTAAAGAAATTAATCTTGCCTCACGTGAGGAATTTTTTGCAGACAAAACCCTACAATACGCTGCTCTTTATGCTCTGATCATGGGAATTGAGGCTATTTGCGACATCGGCAATCATCTTCTGTCTTACTATTTTGGTCGAGGAGTTAAAACTTACAAAGATATCATCACCTCACTAGCAGAGGTTGAAGTTATACCTCAAGAATTTGCCAAAAAAACTGAAAAAATGCCTGATTTTAGAAATTTAGCCATTCATGTTTACCTGAAGATAGACGAAAATGAGATCTATAAATACATCCCTCTTGCCATAGAACAATTTGCCGAATATGCCCGACATTTCTTAAAATTTATCGAGATTAATAACCAAAAATAAACCATGCCCAAACTGCTCAAAAAAATTCTCATCTCCTTTCTCCTGACGGTTTTTTTGTTTATCAACTACGCTCCCAGCCCAATTCGCGCGCAAGAGTGGTATGCACCTAAACCCTATGAATGGTATATAAAAGCTTATGATCCAAGTAACAAGAATGAAATCTTTGGCGAACGTTATACAGCTGCCCAGGTAACCTGGGTTGTATATACATTTCTCTCACTACCTCTAACTTTAGTCCTTGGACCAGACATTGGAGTTTGTATTCTAAAACAAGTTCCAACCTCGGCGCTAGATCTTCTTATACCAGACGAGCTTTTGACTATTCCTCAATGTGTTGGCGCTGTTTTCGATAAACTTTGGGATATCTTTATCGCTTTTGAGCCAACCAACAACTCTTCTTTATTGGCTTCGGTCGTGGCCCCCCGTGAACCATCACTTTTTTCCTCTATCGCTGATGCTGTCAGTAAAATCAGCAACTTAAATTTGATCCCTGAGGCACAAGCTCAAACTGGCTTTGGTTTCCAAGGCCTCGTGCCAATCTTGTCGTTGTGGAGATTTTCGAGAAACACGAGCTACGCTCTACTGGTTGTAGCCATAATTGCCATGGCTTTCATGATCATGTTCCGGGTTAAAATCTCACCCCAAGTGGTAATTACTGTCCAATCCGCACTGCCCAAGGTAATCTTTGCCATTATCCTCATCACTTTTTCTTATGCTATCGCCGGATTTTTGGTTGATCTGATGTACGTTGTTTATGGATTAATAAGTCTGTCTGTTTCTCCTCTTTTTGCCAATGCCAATCCCACCCTTATTTTCAGTTTTTTAACCGGCGCGGGGGTCAAGGGGGGAATTTTTGCCTTGAGCGCCGCTATTTTTACTGCTATCATTCTTACCCTGGCTTTACCAATAGTTATCATTGGCTTTGCAATTGGCGGAGTTGGAGGGGTTATTGCCCTTGGAGTACTGGCCGTGATTTTTATCGTTGTTCTTTGGGCAATTGTTAGAGTTCTTTGGGCCTTACTCAAGGCTTATGCAAACGCATTAATCTTAACAATAATCGCACCTTTCTATATCATTTTGGGAACCGTAACTCCCGCCTTTGGTTTTGGCACTTGGACCCGAACTTACGTATCCAACTTGGCAGTATTCATTGTAACTAGCTTGTTATCTTTATTCTCGTTGGTTTTTCTTTTTTCTTCCATGGCCACATTGGGCGTAACAGTCTCAAACCAGACATCTTTCGGCCTCGCACTTCTTGAGGCCGGCACCAATTCTCAGTGGCCACCTTTG
>Ga0155633_110_pt2 | contig 7035 bp, 7 predicted proteins | sample RifCSPhighO2_12_FD_107290 | JGI IMG/M metagenome (GOLD analysis project Ga0155633, IMG submission 107290) | Candidatus Woesebacteria bacterium RIFCSPHIGHO2_12_FULL_44_11 | reverse complement strand
GGTCTAGTAGGTAGTGACTCGCGCGATAATGGGCGTAATGATCTTTCTGGGGTTGAGTTTACTGCTTCTGAAGGCGGTACGATGGGTAATACAACAATTACTCGTTCTCGCCAAGCCGCTATTTACAGTAGCATAGTCGGTTTAAGTTTCTCGCTTGAAAAAGCATTATCTCTAACCGGTGGAATTGGAGGAAGGGTCGCATCAGATGCTCTATATTCCGGATATAGCAACAATAACAATATCATCAGTTCCAGCGGCGGATTAGTAATATTAAAATCCGCAAATAAAGTTACTTTTAGTACGGGGAAAATTCTTGCCAATGGGATAGCCGGCTCGGACGCGGTTGATTCGGGCGGCGTTTGCTACGCCGCAATGGGTGGCGGTAGCGGCGGTAGCGTTTATATTAAAGCCAATGAAATAGTAAGTCCGACTATTGATGTCAGGGGAGCCCCCGGCGGAACAGGAATCTATGGCGAGGTAAACTGCCACGCTGGAAAAGGAGGCGGAGGAGCCGGCGGGATTATTGTGTTAGATACATCGAGTATCTCAAGCTGCACCGTACGAGGTGTTCGCGAAGAAGGGTATTTTTCTGATGGTTGCACGTATAACCCCAGCGCGAACGTCGTGAGCGACACGATTTCGGAAGGCACAAATATTAACCCTTCTTACAAACCCGACAGTGGAGATATTTTACTCCGCGGCGGGTATGCGGTTGCCGTGGACAATAAACTTTTAGCTAATGCCGGCGTTATTGTATTCCCCTCCCTTGTACCGAGCGGGGGTGGGTTCGCGCAAATTGAAAAGCATACTCGTCGCAATGGTCACACTGGTCCCGAAACAGCTACTTTTAATTCTGATGATAATGTTTTTGTACAGCTGAAAATTACTAATCCAATAGGAGTCGGCAGCGCGACTATCACCGATGAAATTCCCAGCGGCGCGCCAAATCCAACTTATGACAGCGGCGGCAACGGTACACTCACCAACACCACTATAACTTGGTCAAATCAAACAATTCCCAAAGAACTAAAATACCATTTCAAGATGCCGTGATGCAAAAACCATCCAAGCAGTCGGTTATTAATTATCTTATCGGTACCGTTATAGCTGTTCTTTTTCTCCCTCTCTGGGCAGTCTGGTATACCATATGTTCAGAGTATTTTGATTCTATTGTTTTTCCTCCCATAATTCGGGACTACATAAATATCGTGCCATTTTGGCTTTGGTTCTTTTTAATAATAATGTTCTTTATTATATTGTTTATTTATTTGACAAATAGCGCGTTGCTCCAAAATATCACAACTTCGCTCGGCCTAACTTTATTGCTGCTGCTCTCCCATCCGTTATTGTTTGACACGCAAAATTTTGGAGGAGGTCCGGAAGGTTTTATTGTTGTAGCGTTCTTTATGTCTATTTTGGCAGATATTAGTATAATGCTAATTTATGCCAGAAGAGCTGGCTACCTCGTCTCATTTCTTTCTTTGATAACTGGCCTTGCGGTTTTATTGCTTTTACTATCAGTCCCCACTATGTTGGCGAACTAGTTGTCTTAATGTAAAATTTGACATATTAGATACCGGAATATATTAGTTCTCGGATTACCTCGAACAGCAACTAACGTTCAAACCCCACCTGCTAAAGCTAACGTCTTTCGCTATATATCGATGACCGTACCCCCAGACACATCTATTTTAGTACTTTCTATTGTACTTGTTTTTATTGCATATAGCCCAGATTATTGATAATTTTTAAATAATAGAATAATCAACAAAGTTAAAGTTCTATACCGATAATATGAAAAAGAATAAGACTGCTTTGATAAGCGTTTTCAATAAAAGGGGAATTGCAGAATTTGCTAAGTTTCTCGACGATTCGGGCTACGAAATAATTGCGACCAAAGGTACCGGTAAGGAACTAGCTAAAAGTAAAATATCCTTTACATCGGCTGAAAAATTAAGTAGGAACCCAAAGGGTTTTGATGATTGCATAAAAACTATTAGCTTCCGTGTTGAGGCTGGAATACTTTTTGACAGACAAAATTCAACCCATACCAATCAAGCAAAAAAACTCGGGATTCAAAGAATAGATATGGTTGTATGCAATTTTGCAACTTTCGAAAAAGCGGTCAAGGAACCTGTCGATTTTAATATTAAAAACATTGACGTCGGGGGTCCATTAATGGTCAGGGCTGCCGCTACAAACCATAAAAATGTTTTCGTTATCGTTGATCCAGCAGACTACAAAAAGTTCTCTAGAGCTGTGGTTGGAGGTAAAATTACAGACAAACTGAGGAGACAACTTGCCGCAAGGGCCTTTGCCTATACATCATCTTATGATACTAAATTAGTAGAATACCTCAACTCATTAAAAGACACCGAAACCCTAGGTATTCATTAAATACCAAGCTATTACTTCCTGGATTTTATATCATATTTACGAAAAAATTTTGTAAGTGTTTTTTCTAGTTCTACAGATTTAAAGTCATCCACTAACTTATTTACTGCGATTTGTAGGTTACCTCTTTCTATCTCTGCCGGTCCATCAACAAACGGTAATTCAGCCTTATAATCAAGACAAGTGTTAATAGTCCCATCTGTTGCAACTCTAATAGTATAAAATCCTTCCTGGCAATAAATTGGACAATTATCACATTGGCTACTTCTTAGTGTCAAATTTGTTTCTTTTATTATAATTTTTAAACCGCCTGGCAACTTCGCAATAAATTCATATTTTTTATCAATCGAAAATCTGTATTTCGTATGCTCTGAAAAAAAATCCAATATTTCTGAAGCGGAAATAAATTCCTTCTCAAAAAAAAATTTATCACCCTTTTCTTTTAAGATTAAATTTAGCAAATTGATTTCATCAATAGCCCCTATTTGTTCGCAGAATTCCATATATTCCAACAACGATTCCATATCGCTTCGCAAGACAACTTTATTGGCCCTTATCGTTAATTTTGGATTATCTTTCTTGGCCGCCTTAAGGCCTTTTATTATGTCCTCCAACCTGTCTCTACCGGTTATTTTGGCAAACCTATCCGGATCAACGGTATCTAAACTGATTGTTAACAATGTTAATCCCTCGGGAAGATGTTTGTTTTTTTGGAGATACGTATTCAATAGCATACCATTAGTAGTAATTCCTATTCTTGACATACCTTTTTTCCTGGATTCATTGACGATAACATCCCATTCTGGGTTCAAGAAAGGCTCGCCGCCAGTCAACGTCATACCCTCAAACCCCGATAAGCGTAATGCTTTAATAATTTCAATAAATGTTATTGTATTTATTACTCCTCGATTTAAAGGTTCTCGCCTAAAATCTTCCATGGCGCCAGGCCTTCCAGGCTTTCTACTTCGTTGTCCGTCGTCGCAGTAAATACAATGAAAATTACAAAAGGGCGAGACAGCCACTCGAATATTTCTTCTACTAAGATTAAACATATTGCGTTTCCTGGGTTAGTTTTCTCTACTTATTCTTTTGAAAATCATAAAAATACGCTCTTTTCCACCATATGTAAATATTTCCCCAAGGATAATTTTAAAACCAGCTTTTTGTAAATAATTTTCTAGCTCCTTCTCATCAAACATTCTATATGTCCTCGTATCACTCTTGTCTTTTACTCTTTTCTGTTTTCGTGCAGTTATTATACCGATAATACCATTGCGCTTAAGCACTCTTTTGGCTTTATTAAGCAATCCTCGTATATCATTTTTGTGGATATGGACGAAAATCGAAGAACACCACAATCCATCGAATGAATTATTCTCAAATTTCAAATCAAAAAAATCCATCACCTCGAACCTTCCCTTAAATTTATTTCGAGCGATCTCAATCATTTTCCTTGATAGGTCGATACCTACACAATTATATCCTTTTTCGTTCAAATAATTAGTATCGTGTCCCGGGCCACAGGCAATATCCAGAACCTTCCTTCCTGGCAGCAACTCCGCGAACCTACCAATCTGATCCCTTAACACAACCGCTGCTGTGCTTTTAGTATAAGCATCAGCGATTGCATCATAATAATTTATAGTTTTTTGAGTGTATTTTTTCATGGTTGTCCAGCTCACCTAACAATCCCGGAAACATTATGTTGATATATTCTTTATATATGGCTAGTAAGATACGAGCGGTATTGATACAAGGGAATTTATAATACTCCTTCGGCAAGATTGAAAGCAAGGTAATGACCACCTGTCGGTAATAGCCTTTTTCAATATTATCTTCGATATCACTGCAAATTAGCTTTATTTTTAGTTTTTCTTTTTCAGTATCATCTTCGTGGATATATTTACTCGTCACAGATGAAAGAAGCTGATAATGGTTAATAAAACCACCTAATAGCTTATCTGCTTGGGCCGGTAAGGCCTTGTCATAATTGTACATTTTAGATGGATGGCCGCCGCCCAAAAGAATTATTAATCTTGCCTTGATTGGTCCATATTGATCGATTAAATCTTTCACCAATATTGCATGGCCTTTAGACGCTGACATTTGTTGACCATCAAGAAAACCCATCCCTAAAATAAAATATTTTTTTGTCTGATACTTCTTACCGAACAAGAGACTTTCTGCAAACATTTTCTTAACCACCCAGGTCTTCAAATGCTCCTCGCATATTAACGTGTCACATGGTAGGAAATTAACAATTTTATTTATTAATAGATCTTTCGATTTTTTTTCATGCTTTAACGCCTTAAATAAACTTCTAAAAAAATATTTAACATCAACTTTAACGTCGCCTTCATTGCTAAATTTTATATACAAATCAAAAATAGTGAAAATCTCACTATCAAACATTGGGTCTACCGTCCCCATTTTATAATTTACTCCGAACCCATTCTCCCTTAATAAGCTCCAATCGCTTCTAACATTTTTAATAGCAGACTTGACATTGTTTTTGTGGAATGGTTGAAGAAATTCCGTGGAATTTAATAATTCCAGGGCTTCTTCTCTCCACTTTTCGTTATCGTAATCTAACGCTATCTCTCCCTTCTTATTATTAACCAATAGGTTGTTTTGTTTGTATATAGAAATAATGGTGTTTACAAAAGTCGAAAAATCATCACGTCCGGTTGTATAAAAATTATCATAATCACATGAAATATCAAGGGATTTTAATTCCCATAAAATTTCCCGATTATAGAACTCTAGAATATTTAGTGAATCCGCAAATGTCTTCAGTATGGAGTTTGGTGTTTTATAAACATTTTTATATAAATTGAATAATTTCTTTTCTTCATTATTTAAATGACCTGCTTCTGAAGATATTTTTCCAAACGCTTTGGAAATATTTTGAGCAGAATTGCCAGAATAATGCGAGGCGACTGGGAAAAACACGTTCTTCCCCTTTCTTCTCTCGTTTCTTGCGATTATATCTGCCACGACGAACATCTTCGCATGATTAAGGCTAAGTGGGCAAAGAGGATAAACGTATGCGCAAGAAACAAGAAATTTATTCATTACAAAATATTGGAAAAATATTATTGTTGGAGATCCGGGTAGGATTCGAACCTACGATTAGAGCATTGCACACTCTTGCCTTACCACTTGGCTACCGGATCAAATAATATAGGAGCTATTATCAATCTTCCTTGCTCGTTGGAGCACTATTTTTAATAATAGATCCCGTTTTTGTATCTTCTATCTTGTATCCTTTAGACTCGAGCTCTATTCGAACCTTATCGGCTTCGGCCCATTTTTTTTCTCGACGAAAGGTTTCTCTTTTTTTAATAAGAGCATTAACTTCATTGGGAACATTACTTTTCTTGACATCCATTAATCGTAATCCTAGTACTTTATCAAATTTCGCAAACGTTGCCCTTTTAACAGCCGGTGGCATTGACAAGCCAATAGTCTTCCACAAAAGCGCAATTGCCTGCGGAGTATTTAGGTCGTCGTTTATTGACCTCACAAAATCATCCACGATCTCTTTATCCGGTATACTCTCGGGTTCATCCAATTCTGCAATTCTTGAACGTAAAGAAAATAATGCTTCTTGTGCACCCTTAAGGCTTTGCCATGTAAAATTCAAACCGGTGCGATACTTAGCCGTTAATAGCAAATATCTAAAGGAAAATGGATCGTAACCTTTATCGATTAAATCTTGAAGCGTAAAAAAGTTGCCATCACTTTTCGCCATTTTCGCGCCATTAACATTAAGAAAGGCCACATGCATCCAATATCTTGCAAATTGCTTTCCTGTAACCGCTTCAGATTGGGCAATTTCGTTAGTGTGATGGATAGGAATGTGATCGATACCACCCGTATGAATGTCTATTGTCTCTCCTAAGTACTTCATTGCCATAGCACTGCACTCAATGTGCCAACCCGGGAAACCAATACCCCATGGACTGTCCCACTCCATTTGACGCTGCTCACCCGCAGGAGAAAACTTCCATAACGCAAAATCAGTCGGATTTCTTTTTTCTGCACTTAGCTTGACTCTCACTCCCGGATTAATACCTTCAACATCTAATCTTGCTAAATATCCGTAATTGACAACTTTAGCTGTATCGAAATAAAGACCATCAGAAATCTTATAGATATAACCAGCTTTTTCAAGTTGCTTAATTAGCGATATTTGCTCAGCAATGTGGTCGGTCGCCTTACTCCAAATGGTCGGCGACTTAATGTTGAGATCGATAAAATTTTGTTTAAAAACTTTAGTATAAAACGCTACTATCTCCCACGCAGAACGTTTTTGCTCGCGCGCTCGAGTTTCAACCTTATCCGCGCCTTCATCCATATCAGAAATAAGATGGCCAACATCGGTGATGTTTATCACGTGCTCAACTTCATAGCCATTAAGCTCGAATGTTTTTCTTAGAATATCCGCAAAAACATATGCTCGCAAATTGCCAATATGTGGGTTATCGTAGACCGTTGGTCCGCAGGTGTAAACCTTAACCCTTCCCGGCTTTAACGGAACGAATATTCTCTTATTTCTAGTATAAGTATCAAAAAGATAGATTTTATCACTAAAATTCATAATATTATAATCGATTAAGGTTTGTTAATATTTTTAAT
>Ga0155633_105_pt1 | contig 8542 bp, 7 predicted proteins | sample RifCSPhighO2_12_FD_107290 | JGI IMG/M metagenome (GOLD analysis project Ga0155633, IMG submission 107290) | Candidatus Woesebacteria bacterium RIFCSPHIGHO2_12_FULL_44_11 | reverse complement strand
ATTACCACTGTTGCCGGAAGCTTCATTGCCACCCGTATTTCCATCTACATCTACGCTTGTATCTAAATTAGCTTCGTTGGTTTGGGTCACGATCGTGGTTGACTCCAAGGTTACTTCGGTTGTCGAAACTGAGCCCTCGCCGTTATCTGATATGCTTAGGTTAAGCGAATCGGCCCGGACGCCGAGCGCAACAAGAGCAAAAAGGTAAATTAAAAAAGCCGCAATCCAAAATATTTTTTTCATAGCACAAACTTCTTTAACCCTAAATAAAGACCCACAGGGACAATGGCTACCGCTGCCCAGGCCAGATTAATTTTAATTTTCTTTTTGGCGCTGTCTATAGCCTCATCAGCTGCTTGAACTTCCGGTTCATTCGCACCTTCGGCTGATTCACCGGCTGCTTCGCTCTCACCCAAAATCTCCGGTGTTGGGCTGGGTGTGGCGTTTGTATTGGCGGTATTGGTCACGGAAACGTCGACATCGGTGCCATTAGTTGAAATTGAAACATCTGTAGAAATATCTGACTGGTTATTCGACGTATACCCACCAACTCCTGGGTTATTAGCTGCCTGGGCTTCCTGAGTATAACCCGGGCCGACAAAGTCACCGAACCAGTTACCGAAAACATTGACAACCGTAAAAATGACATTAGCACCGGCAAAGTTGTTGTTGACAAAGTTAATCAAGTTGAGCATCACGCTGGCATCACCCGTTGTTATGCGATTATCACCGCCGGTGTTGCGGCTGGTTGAGTTACCACCAGTATTTGCGCCTAAACTAATATTATTAGTTACAAAAGCTTCATTGACTTGGGTCGTTGAATTGGTGGTCGTTTGAGTCAGACTGCCAGTGTTAGTGCTCTCATCCCCATTACCCTCGTTAGTAATATTAATTGTCCCGTCGGCGGCAATATCAAAAGTAGTTCCCGCTGAGCCAAAAAACGGCAATCCGGTCGGCGCTCCCATAATCCGACCAACCCAATTACCAGCTTCGTTGACCAAAACAATCCACCAAGTCCCACCAATAATGTTGCTATTGGCAATGTTCACAATCCGAGCGTCAATGTCAGCGTCACCGGTGTCGATAAAGCTGTCGCCACCGGTGTTATCCGAGGCGGTGTTATCGCCGGTGGTAGCCGCCAAATCAATGTTATTGATTATCTGGGCGTTATTAAACTGAGTGTAATTACTATTAGTAGTTTGATCAAACAAAGTAGTATTGCTGCTGCCATCACCGTTTCCTAAATTAGCCATGTTAACGTCAAGGTCATAGGCCGTTAAGTATTCCTCGGGCAAAATTATATCGCCGATAAGATCGCCAAAAATGTTTACTACTCCATAAAGCACATTGCCTGCTAAATTATTATTCAGGAAGTTAATTACATTCCCTGAGGCGTTTGCGTCGCCGGTATCAATTGTCGAGTCACCGCCGGTATTATTGTCAGCGATGTTATCACCACTATTAGCAAAAAGGATCATTTCATTCTCAACATTGGCTGTATTGGTCTGAAAACTAGAATTTTCATCGATAATTTCAATCTCGCCGGTATTAGTTGAATCTGAGCCATTATCTTGATTAGTGATGGTTGCACTCCCACCGTCACAACCGCTAATACAGTAGCTATCAAAATCTAGAATGAAATCACCCAAGTGGTCATCAGCGATATTAAATTCAGAAACCATCACTCCATTAACGTTGGTATTAAGGGCATTCAAAATCGTCCCGGTAACGTTAGCGTCGCCGGTTTCAATAGTGTTATCAGCATTGGTATTGCGGCTAGTTGAGTTCTCACCGGTTGCGCTATCCAAAATTAGACTATTATCAACAGTGGCGTCATTGTCTTGAATTGTGAGTGAGGCAGAATCAAAAATAATAACTCCGCTGTTGTCGCTACCATCACCATTGCCTTCATTAAGAATGCTTACTCCCCCGTCACCACCATTATCGGGGTCAGATAATAAGTTGGTGTTGCCAGTATTGACAATGCTCCCGTCAACCGTTGAGTCACCGGTATCAATGTATGGGTCATTCCCGGTGTAGTTGTCCTGGGATTCACCGGAAAGATCAGAGATCCCGCCTTCACCAGGTTCAGGCGAGGCAAGTGGCGTGGGAGTTGGAGTCGATACGGGTGTAGGTGTCGGGGTTGAAACTGGTGTTGGTGTGGGAGTAGCTCCCGGCAATTCCGGCGTTTCCGGCTCATCCGGGCTGTCCGGCGAGTCAGGGGAATCCGGCGTCTCGGGTGTTGACGGCAAATCCGGCACAGCATAGGCGACACTTATCGGCGCCACCATCTGCCCAATTAACAAACTTCCTAAAGCTAAAAGTGTAATTAGTTTTTTGATTTTCATTCTTACTGATTGATTCCTCTATCTTCTCTTGCGGGCAGGACCTTTCGGGGTAGGCCTGGGGTTTTTCCGGAAAATTCCCCAGGGCCTTACTCCCAAAAAGTTTAAAGACCTAGAAGTTCGGCCAATTCGCTCAAAAGCTCCATCAGAGCTTCAAAGTCCACGTCCAATTCTAGATCCACGTCTCCATTAAACACGTTCGCGTTTCCGGAGTTCTCGACTGAAACATCGGATTCAAATCCGCCGGTCGTAACTTCGGTGTCACCACCTGTATTATCCTCGGCGTCATTGTCGCCAGTGTCCGCATCGATTTCGACATCGGCAGCTTCGCCTTCGTTCTGGAAATCGTTGTCTTGAGTGACGTCAACATCGTCCTCAAACTCAAGCTCGATTTCGTTGTCAGAGCCAGTGCCGTTGTTATCAATTACGAGATCAACCTCGTCCAGACCCATCAAGGCGTCCGGTACATCAGCGGAGTTGAAGTTGGCCATGTTGTCCACGGTCACGTCAACATCAACATCACCAGTGTCGATCAAAACGTCTCCACCCGTGTTGTCTTCCGCGTCATTGTCGCCAGTGTCGGCATCGATTTCGACATCGTTGTCGGCGTCAAAATCATTGGTCTGCATGACGTCAACATCGTTTTCAATCTCGAATTCAACTTCGTTGTCTGAGTCAGAACCGTTCCAAAGGATACTCGCACTCAGATCAGCGTCCTCCGACGAACCCCCAACTCGTGCCGAATTGACGTTGAAGGTGTTTGAGATGGCAACCCCATCGTTGATCTCAACGTCACCAGTTTCAATGGTCACGCTCCCGCCGGTGTTATCCTCAGCGTCGTTGTCACCGGTGTCAGCATCAACGTCCACCCAATTATCCGCATTGGCGGTATTTGTTTGGGTTAGATCAACATCGTTCTCAACCTCGTATTCGACCTCGTTGTCGGTACCCGTTCCGTTGTTGGAGATCTCTGCGTCAAAGTCGCCTAAACTGCTACCATTGACGTCAGCCGAATTGAGATTCCCGGAATTGACAAGTGAAACGTCAGCGTCAATATCACCGGTCTCAACAGTTACGTCGCCACCAGTATTATCTTCAGCGTCGTTGCCGCCCGTGTCAGCATCAATTTCAACGTCGTTATCGGCATTGAAAGTATTCGTTTGGGAAACGGTTGTATCGTTCTCAACCTCAAATTCACATTCATTTTCTGAGTCCGAACCGTTCCAAGTCACGCTACAGCTATAACTAGCCGCCAAAGCCGCTGCCGGTGCAACAAAATTCAATAATAAAGCTGCAGAAGATAAAGCTACCGCAATTCTTTTTTGTAAAGTTGTCATATTTTTATCACCCCCCTTCCACCTCATTTTTTGCCCATTTCCCTTAGGACAAAAAAACGGAGGCCTCCCACTTTAACCGATCTTGTTAAATTGGAAAGTCTCCGTTTTGCTATTCATAACTACTTTTATTAACTGAATTATATTTACCTTTACAGAGCAGATCATTAACTTATAATAAAAATCTGGCAGCTTGTCAAGACCTCAAAATTCAATTCAACAAATTACCCTCTTTTGCAGAGTTATTTCAGGGTCAGAGGCAGTTCTTGTTTTCCACCGTTGATTTCTCCGATGCGCAAAATTAGATCTTTTGCAGTTTCGTCGATGGGGAAAGCAACCCGGGTTTGCTTTACCGATTGGGCCTGAACTTCGGTCGGATCATTGTGAATGTCAGGCGCAAACCACTCGTCTTTATTGCCATTTACTGAAAGCCGGATATAATCACGGGTTTCAACTTCGATGCCTTTGTTGTACCCATTTTTAATACTGATATTAACAACCAGGAAAGTCCTACCTTTGACCGAAGAGGCACGCTTACCTTTAACGATAATTTCATCGCGAATCTCGGCTTTTTCAATTTTATATTTCAACTGGCTAACTTCTTCGCCAGCCGAATTCTTAAGAGGGAAACTGTACTCTTGGTTAACTTCCTGAGTGGCTTTAGCCGGTTTTAAAACCGTCTTGGCACTATTCACTTTGTCATTGCCAAAAATCAAGTAACCCATTCCAAGACCCAGAAGTCCAAAGAGAAGATAGACAACAACTTTCATTTTCAATAAAGATTTCAGAATTTCCATTAAGGTGAGGGTATGGTAACGAAAGTAACTCGCCTTGTCAAGGCAAGGTGCAACCAACTGCAGCACAGGCGTTGATTCTGCCCCACTGCCAATAAGTCCCGGTGCCGGGAACCGCATCCGCGGTGGATTCAATTTGATCTCTAACTTGGCCGCTACTCCACCCCGGATTTTGCGCCCGAACTAGCGCGGCAAGTCCGGAAACGTAAGGGGTGGACATTGAAGTGCCGGATAGATATTTATAACTTGATTTGTAAGTCGAGAAAATGGAGACACCAGGGGCTGCGACGTCGACCCAGCTTCCCCAACTGGAAAAGCTGGTTTTGGCGTCATTTTTGTCCGTCGCCGCAACCGCAATCACATTCGGGTAATAGGCCGGGTAAAGCGGTGAACTGGTATTGCTATTCCCCGCGGCAGCAGTTACGACCACACCTTTACCCCAAGCATAATTGACAGCATCTTCAAGAAGCTTCGATGAAGAAGATCCTCCCAGACTTAGATTAATCACCTCAGCCCCATTGTCTGCGGCCCAGACAATGCCGTTGGCCACCCAGGAATAATAGCCGCTGCCACTGTTGCTCAACACCTTGACCGACATCAAACGGCCATCCCAAGCCAGGCCGGCCACCCCCCGGCTATTGTTAGTAATCGCACTGGCAATCCCGGCCACATGAGTACCATGACCATTGCGGTCAGTGGGGTAAACTGCCGGACAACCAATAAGCGTGCAGTCAACACCGCTAACCACCTTCGAACTCAAATCGGAATGGTTTTTATTAATCCCGGTATCGGTTATGGCGATGTCGACACTCACTGCCCCATGAGTGACATCCCAAGCACCAGGGGCTTTGATTTTGGCCAAGCCCCATTGGCTGGAATAGTAAGGGTCGTTGGGAACCTCGAAAGCCGAAGCGACGGCGTCGGTTTCCGTATACTCGACCAGAGGGTTGCGGCTCAATGCCTGAGCCACTCGAGGGAGAGCCTGTGCCGGAACATTTAAAACATAAGCGTTAGCCAAAAGCAAACCCTCAGTGGAAGTTGGGCCCGCTGTTCTCAATACGTTATCTCGTAAAGCCTGAGGAGTAGAAGATTTAAACTTAACAATCAATCGGCTGGCAGAAGATCGGGGTTCTTGTGCCCGGACCAACGGGGCCGCAAAAAGGGAAACTGAGAAGCCAACGAGCAGAATCAAAAACTTGCGCATTTTTACCAATTTACATGATAAATATCTTTGTGTCAAACTTACGTTGTGTTCTCCATAGAAATACGGCACTCCTGAAGTAAAATATGGAAGTGCTAAATAAAACAAAGATAATTCTTTGTAAGGAACTGTTGGATGCTCAAGTCCCCAAAACTCACATTGCGGATAGACTTGAAGTCGACAGGGATACAATTAGGCTTTGGAATAAGAGAATTTCTGAGTTTGGTTTAACAGATTTTTTAGATAGATATGAAGCTGCTAAAAAGGGGCCGAGAATAAAGCGTCAGGTTGACCCAATACTTAAAAGGTGGGTTTGGGAAATAAGGGAAAGAGAAATGGATTGTTGTGGCCAGAAGATTTTGTATTTTCTTCAAAAGGAACATAACATTTCTCTTTCTGTACCTAAAATATATGAGATTTTGGCTGAGAAATATAAAATTAAAAGTAAATGGAAGAAAAATCAAATAAGAGGACCGATTCCAAAGGCTTCTCGCCCTCGTCAAGTGATTCAAATGGACTCCGTTGACTTTGGAGGCGTATTTGCCTTTACCGGCATAGACATCTTCACCAAAGAGGCTGATGTGATGATGTTTCCCTCCCTAACTAGTCACGATGGTCTCATATATCTCGAGACATCAATGACTAGACGCTTTGGAGGACACTCCGATTTAGTTCAAACAGATGGAGGACCCGAGTTTAAAGGTAAATTTAAGGAGAATATTTTCAAATATGCCGACAGGTTAAGGCGTGCAAGACCATATAAGAAGAATGAGCAAGGCTACATTGAATCATTTAATAGAAGTCTTCGGAAAGAATGTCTTGGTTGGAGTAAATATAGAAAAAGCCAAGTTGGAGAATTAAATGGAATGGTAATAAATTATCTTGAGAGGTATCATTACCACAGACCACACATTGGTCTTGGCATGAGACCGCCATTAGAAAGAACTTAGTGCCGTATATTTACGGAAACATACCGGGGTCTCGTAATGTGACACCACATTTGCAACAGTAATAAACTGTTGTATGAGAGTAAAACCAAAAGACATTATTCTTGCGTATAAACGAAGAGGCAAAGTGTCTCTTGCAGCCTCAGAACTTGGCATTCACCCAACCACAAAAGAAAAGGTGTTGTGAGAGAATATGGATATCACAGAAGACCACTTTTCCAAAACACAGGGCATATGAACCTCAAAAACACTAAGACCATAGGATACCTGCAAATGGATGTCAAATACATTACTCCAGAATTATCTGGCCTTCCCTGGACCTGTTTTGAGTATGCAGTAATAGACATCTTCTCAAGGTACAAAGAGGCTGTGATCTTAAACCATGTTGATCAGGATGCAAGTATTTTAGCCCTTCTTGATATCATCCCAAGGCTGCCTTTCAAACCAGTATTTTTGCAAACTGACAATGGCCTTGAATTCCAGGAGAGATTTAGAAAGCATGTTGAAGCACTTGGCATAAAATACCACTACATCCACAAAAATACCCCCAATGAAAATGCAGTGATTGAAAGATCTTTCAGAACTGATGAAGAAGAGTTTTTCTTCAGACTTGATCATCAACCCCAAAACTACGATGAACTAAAACTTCTCTTTGCCAGTTACCTCCATGAATACAATCATATAAGACCACATTTAGGAATCGATCTCAAGACACCGTATGATATTATTGCAAATGTCCTGTCACCTTAAGGGGTCTTTTTGTGGACCAAGTGGGAATTGAACCCACGACCTCTCGCATGCGAAGCGAGCGCTCTACCTCTGAGCTATTGGCCCTTTCAACCGGGCCGAAGTCAGAATTTTCTTTTTCAAAGCCGCCATTTTGTGAACGTTTAGTCCGATCTCTTCAATCTGGCGCGTTTCCTTAACAGACTTTTTGACCAACTCCAAATCGTCTTCCACTTCATACTTGGCAATAATCTCCAAGTATCTGTTCCAATCAAAACCTTCGAGCTGAAAAAGGCTCATCAAATCTATCAAATCCTTTCTGCCTTTTACGCTGTCTCGTCTTTGTGAGAAAGCTTTCTGTTTCAGAACTGCCAAAGCCTCTTTCGCCACGGTTTGAAAACCCTCCAGACTGACCACAAAATTTTTGATCTCCTCTGCCGGCAGGCCGGGATTGGAATAAAAAGGAATGTAAATATCAATCTCTATCTCGCTTCTTTTGGCCTCATACTTTTTTAGTCTTTCGTTTTTGACAACCTCAAAATCTCCTTTTAGTTTTTCCAGCTCTTCATAATCCAAAACCAAATCGATATCTTTTGATTTTAAAGCTCTCGTCCACAGGTACACCGCCCAGCCGCCAATCAAGACGAATTTCAACTCTTTTTGCAAAGTCTGCAAGAGTTTCCAGCTTTTGTCGGTAACCAAGTTATGGTAGTAGCTCATCAATTTTGTCTTTTAATGCCTCCGTAAATTCTTTGGCATACCAATCCTGAAGATTCCAAAGATCCACAAATGTTTGTGCCAACGTCGTGGTCTGGCCGTAATTGGTTAAAAACCGGTCTGGCTGAAGCACAAACAAATTCGGCTCTCCCCTGCCGACGAGACGGTATCTTTTTTTAATTTCCTCAAGATTGTCGGCATAAAAATAAACCTTACTGTAATCGGCCGGCGGTTCCTTGACAAATTTTTTGGCCGCGCTATAAGCGGCATAAGCCGCCCCCGGCGGGATTAACCCTTCAATTTCAGAAACAGTCATATCAACTCTCCCCTGAAAAATAATGTCAGTAGAAAGATTGCGGACACTCGCCCAGTGATAAAGCAATTTCTCCGGATCTTCTAAAACAAAGTTTCTACCCCCCACGCGCGCGGCTCCCATCTGGCGCGCGGGTTTTAAGGCCTGAAAAACCGTGCTGGTTGA
>Ga0155633_138_pt1 | contig 8811 bp, 9 predicted proteins | sample RifCSPhighO2_12_FD_107290 | JGI IMG/M metagenome (GOLD analysis project Ga0155633, IMG submission 107290) | Candidatus Woesebacteria bacterium RIFCSPHIGHO2_12_FULL_44_11 | reverse complement strand
ATATTGTGGACGGGCTGACGGTTAAGGCTCGCGGGAATAAAGTTACCCAGACCGACTCCAACCAGCGGCGAACGGCCAAAAAGCTCCCCCGCTTTGCTTGCCAAAACCAATCTTTGGTCAACACTTTGGGCCAAGTTGTCAGTCATAGCTAAGATTCTGGTTGCCAAGATCGGCAATAGCAGTGAAAAAATAATCGTCAAAAGCGGCAAGTACTTTAAACTACCCGCTAGCTTACGGCGAAAAAGAAAAATCACACCAATAATTCCGGCCGCCAAAATGGCGCTTCGGGAAAAAGAGAGAATTACCAGGGGTAGGCCCAAAACGGGCGCTGCGGCCAGGGCAAAGCCGGCCATTTGATTAGGGTGGCCAAAAGCCGCATAAGGCCGCATAATCTGGTATCCGAAAAGATCAACCAGCGCAATCCCGGGCGTATTAGCAGCAAAAGTCCGCTCCCCAAAAAACCAAAATGGACCACCAATTGTTTTCTGGACAAACAGCTGCCAGACCGCAAGTAACGTGGTATAACTAATGGCAATCGCCAACGGCTTACTCACCCATTTTTTAATTTCCCTCCAATTTTGGGACACATAATACGCCAGCAACCCAATTTCCAAATACTTCAGCCACCAAACGAGCGCCACTTGCCAACGAGCCGCACCCAGAATATTGACAACAGCAAAGGCCAAAAACAACAACGTATAGCGTGTAATGTGCAAATGTTTAAAACGCCAAGCAGCCAGTAACAAAATAACAATGACGTCTGTCAAATAAATTTTGGGGGCTAAGTAATCAATTCTAATTCCAAAAACTGTCGCCCAGGCGGGCCAGAAGTGCAGGCCCAGTTGGACCGGGAGTAGGAGAACTAAAATTTGAAAAAGTCGGAGGTGGAACTTCACTTAATTTTAACCACCAAATATCTTTCTTCCCCATCACCCTCAGAGAAAGTCTCCAAATCTTTGGCTTCAGCCAGAGCCAGGTGAACCAGACGTCTTTGGCTGGCATCAAGATTATATAAATATTGGGGGTCGCCAGTTTCCCGGGCACGCTCACCGGCTTGGTCAGCCAAATGCCTTAAGTGTTCTTCCTGTTTTTCTCTCCAGTCTCCGATATCTACCGTTACTCTGACCCAATCCCCCCGACTTTGCCTAAGCGCCATTGCCAGAAAAGTTTGGATTGCCTGGAGTGTCTCTCCCCTTCTGCCAATTAATAGGCCCGTGTCATCATCGGCGGAAATATTGACTAGTACTCCCCCATCTTCCTCACTAACATCAAATTTGGATTTGATCCCCATAAGGTCCAGGAGTTCTTGGGTTAGTTTTTTAACTTCTTCCACGGGCTTGATTTTAACAAATTACTGAACATTTTGCCATTGGTTTGTTGGACCAACTGAAAAAGTGAAAACACCGCCCAATAAAGCGCAAGTCCGGCAGGAAACCTCATTCCGGCTAAAATTGTAATAATAGGGAAAGTGTAAATTGCGGAATTTTGCATCGCGGTGGCAAAGTCGTCTGTCACCTCTTTCGTTTTCCCCGCCAGTTTGGCTTCCGTTTTTGTCTGCGGGCTCATTAGTTTGGCTGAGATACCTTGGACAAGCGCGGCAATAATAATTATCGGCCCAGGCAAAGCAAAAGGTAAAAAGTCGACTTTAAAAACGTCTGGTTTACTAATGTCTGCATACAAAAACTTCAGGTTAATTGCCGTATCTGTAGAAAGCTTTAGTGGTTCATAGAGATACTGGTTAAAACCTTCAACTATATTCTGGTTAGAAAAGACGTTCATGAAAAGGCTGAAAAAAGTAATTAAAATGACAATTTGGACTATATAGGGGAGAAAACCACCGCCCGGTTTAATGCCTTTTTGCTTATAAAATTCCATCTGGGCCTGCAGCAGTTTTGTTTTATCGCCCTTGTGTTTGTCTTTAAGTTTATTAAGTTGTGGCGCAAACTCCCGCATTTTTTTCATCGAGTCCATATATTTTTTGGTCAGGGGATTAAGGGCCAGTCTTAAGGCAATCGTGAAAGCAATAATGGCAATGCCCATATTCTCCCCAAAAAGCCTGTAAAAAATAATCAGGCCATTGGCGAGGGGTTCTTTAATTAGTAAGCGAAACATGTTTTAGAAAAGCGTCGACTTCCTGCATAATCTCACTTGTATATTTTCTCGCAATCTCGCCTTTTGTCAAGACAACGACATCGTAACCAGGTTTAATTTGCGACAAGTTGCGGCGAATCGCGTCTCTGAGAGCTCTTTTAATTTTATTACGAGCAGTTGCCAAACCTGAAATTTTTTTGGAAATGACAAAGCCAAACCGGGAGGGTTTTTTGTCTCTACGGTTATAGACGAGAAAAGTAAAAAAGGGATGATTGTACGCTTTCCCTTTTTTCTTTACTCTCTCAAATTCTTCCTCTTTAGTGATTCGATAGGGGCGAGCAAGCATTTAATGGGTAAGCCTTTTTCTACCCTTGGCTCGTCTTGATTTCAAGACGGCTTTTTTCTTCCTATTGGTAATTCGAAAACCGAATTTTCTTTTCTTTTTAATTTTGCTTGGTTGGTAGGTTCTTTTAACCATGCTTTAATTATATATTAAAACTAGTAGCAGTAGTAGTAGAGGATGTGGAAATGTTAGTAGTGAAGCAAAGCGGGCAGGGGATAAACTGTTGATAATATTGTTGATAAGTTAAATAATTTTGTTGATAACTTGATAACCGGAAATTTTATCCTCATTATATCCTCAAAGAGAATTTTTTATCCCCAAGATATCATTACGGATACCAACATCGTGGCTGGCCAGTTGGCTTATTTTATGCACAGCGTGAATGACCGTGGAATGATCTCGCGCCAGCATCCGGCCAATTTCTTGCAAAGGCAACTCTAGCTCGGTTCTCAAGATATACATCAGAAGCTGCCGGGGGCGGGCGATGATACGGGCACGGGTTTTGCCTAACAAATCCTTTTTAGAGACAGAAAAGCGTTTAGTGACAACGTCTATTACATCAATGGGGTTGGCCTTTTTTATCGATTCGCCGTTTTGCTCTGCTGTACCCTTGGAAAGAATGCTTTGGACTAAGTCTGGTGTTATGGGTACGCCTTTGATTTTAGTTTCACTCATGATCCGAGTTAAGACTCCCTCGATGGTTCTGGCCGATTCGATGTTGCCGGCAATTAACTGGATAATGTCTGACTCAATAGCCAGCCCTTTTTGAATTGCTTTGATCTGTGTGATGGCACATCTTAGTTCAAAATCAGGTTTGCTGATGTCTACAGTTAAACCGGCTTCAAAGCGACTTCTAAGGCGCTCTTCAAGCTTGGCAATTTCAGTCGGTGGCTGGTCTGAAGTCATCACAACTTGGCCCCCGGCCCCGGTTACGGCATTGAAAGTATGGAAAAATTCGTCTTGGACTGCGTCTTTGCCGGCGATGAATTGAATGTCATCAACCATCAGAAGTTTAGCCCGGCGATATTTGTTTCTGAAGGCCTGGGTGGTTTTATTTCTTATGCCTTGAACAATGTCGTTGGTAAACTGTTCACCGGTACAAAACATGACCGGCTCCAGGCCCTTTTGAATACTTCTGATGCCAACCGCATTCATTAAGTGGGTTTTGCCCACGCCGACGCCGCCCCAGATAAAAAGAGGATTGTAAGCGGTTCCGGGATTGGTCGCGACGGCTTCAGCCGCGGCCCAGGCCATTTGGTTGGTGGAGGAAACGGCAAAGTTATCAAATGTCAGGTGGGCTCTAAGGTTTGTGTTAGTTAGTTTTGAAAGAAAGTCATCATTGGCGCTTTCGTCAAAGAGAGGGGTAGCTTCTTCTTTTGTTTTTTTAATGGCTTCCGGTGATTGTTTGACAATAAAAGTAAGGTCAGCGGGGGAGTCAAGAGTTCTTATTAGCGCATCCTGAATGAGGCCAAAATACCTAGTTTCAAGGGTCGATTTGATAAAAGTCGAAATACAACCGATTTCAGCCAAATATCGGTTTTTGGTGGTTTTCCTTATTGAAGCCAAATGGGTTTGGGAAATCCAGGTCGAGAAAATGGCAGAGGAGACACTTACCCTTATGGATTCCAAGACATCTCTCCATAAATCGTCCTTGTTGATTTTTTCCATAGCGCCCGCATGTTAGTAAGTTATCAACAAAGTTTCAATCCCCAAAAAAACCGAAAAACTTTATGCTATACTCATTTTTAATGAGGCTCACCGTTCTCCAAGAAGATTTAGCTAAAGCTTTGGCAAGCGCCAGTCGCTTTGTAAGCAGCAGAGCTCAGCTGCCGGTTTTGGGTAACATTATGCTTTCGGCAAAGAAAACCAAGCTTTTGGTGGCGGCGACTAATTTAGAAATGGCCATCTCAATTTCGGTCGGAGCCAAAGTGGAGACAGAAGGGGAAATAGCAGTTCCCGCCAGAACGGTAACTGATATTGTCGTTAATCTTGCTCCGGGCCAGACTCAGCTTGTGGGTGAAAAAGAGCAGCTTAAAATCTCACAGAGCACGTTTTCTTCGTCAATCTCTGGGATGAATACCAACGATTTTCCCGCCGTTTCCCAAGGGTTAGGAAGCGACAAAGTGGCCCTCCCCGAAGAGTTTATGGGTGCTTTGGGAAAAACTATTTTTGCAGCCTCTACAGACGAAACCAGGCCGGTTCTGATGGGAGCACTTTTTATGCTGGAAGGCAAGGGTCTGAGTCTTGTTGCCACTGACGGCTTTAGATTGTCACAAAAGAAAATTTCTTTGTCTGACAGACAGAAAGAAAAAACTTTGAAAATGATTTTGCCCAGAAACACACTTTCTGAGGTCGTGAAGATGGGGGAGGGGAGTTTACAAATGCAAATAAAACCGGCCGAGAGCCAGGTAATTTTTGCTTGCGGCAAGACGGTGTTGTCAAGTAGGGTAATTGAGGGGGAATACCCGGACTTTGAAAAAATAATTCCCAAAGAGTCAAATACAACAATCTCAGTAGACAAGGTTGAGTTTGTGCGGGCAATTAAATTGGCCAGCGTTTTTGCCAGAGAGTCGGCCAATGTAGTTAAATTTGAAATTGGGGACAAGACTCTTGACGTCTCAGCTTCCTCGCAAAAAAGCGGGGAACAAAAAACCAGCGTAGATGCTAAAGTTGAAGGAGACGGCCTTACAATTTCATTTAATTACAAATTTATCGAGGACTTTTTGAATTCTGTCAGTGGCCAAGATGTGGAGATGAAATTTGGGGATGTTTCCTCACCGGGGGTGTTTCTTGACCCCCCCGATCCTGATTATCTCCATTTAATCATGCCGGTCAAGATTCAAGAATAGTCAATTTTTTGGTTTAATTTTAAGAAACAATTTTTTGGCTAGGGCTTCGTAAAAAGCGATCATTTCTTTTCTATCAAGATCCACAAGCATTTTAGGAAGGATTTTTGTTTCTTTGATTTTCAAAATCGAATTGGCCAGGAAAAATTCTGAAAGACCCAGATCTTTTTGTTTAGCCATTTCATAGAGCTTTTTAAAAGAAAGATTTGTTTTGTTGAGAATAAAAAAAAGGTCAACAAAATCTTTTGGATCCACCCGTCCGAATATCGCTAAAATTTTGTTGGAACCGATATTTTTCAGCGAGTCAAATCTTACTTTGTTTTTGGTTTGTATTATTCCAAAATGGACCGGAATGTCTTTGACCAAATCAATTTTCAACTCTGTTTTCCTTTTATCTTTGACAATGTATTGTAGAAAAGTGTCGGTGATTGTTTGCTTTTCAATTTTTAGACCAAGCCTTTCGATTATTTTGACCATTTCCAAGTTAACTTCGTTAAAATCAATTTCTTGTTCTTGGGTAAAAAAGTCCAGATCAAAGCTCTCTCGGTGTTGAAAATAGAACTTGGCCAGGGCTGTTCCGCCGGTCAGATAAAAATCTTGGCTGAAACGACCAGCAAAAAAAGCCTTTAAAAATTTGTCTTGTAGTTTAATATAAGCTGACATTCAGACGGTCTCCCAAACACGGAGGGCGTTTTCCCAAGCTTCTCGAACTGGTGGCTTGAGGCGAAGTTTGGGGAACATTTCTTTAACTTCCTGATAGGTAGTGTATTTCCAAACGTCTTCTAACTTGGCACTTTCCAAGATTCGCGAGAGGATCCAGATTTTTTCAGTTTCGTTGCTGCCATGCAAAATTTCCCCGACCTCTTTCTCTGTCAGGTCATAATCCCACAAAAAATACAGCCGCTGGTTCTTGCTCATGAGATATTATAACATGCCGGTTAAGATTCAGGAGTAAATTAGTTGTTTAAAAATTCTTGGGAAATAGCGGGCATGAAAAGTGTCGCAGGAACACCATTTTGACCTTGGAAGTCGATGGATGATTCGAGAACTAGGATGGGTTGAAGAGTTGTTTGAGTTCCCGAGCTTTCCTGAAGGTATGCGATATCAATGTTATTAACAATAATTTGGTCGATTTTTATGTTAGATAGTTTTACCAGACCAATTTTCCCTTCGCTAATAATTTGTAATCTTGCTTCACCAACGCTTGCCTTAAATTCGTCGAAATTTTTTATTGGGTAGAAAATGGTTGGGATAGATTGATTGATACCATCAACATAAAGAGAATAGACTTCAGAATTTCGATTTAAAGTTACTCTTATGGAGGCGATACTTTCATCGTCACTGACGATGTCATAATTATCTATTTTCTCCCTAAAACTCAATTCAACTAGGCTAGCAGAATCTTTATTTGTTATTGAGAAGCCTTCGTAGCCGGGGTTTATATATACTGCCTTTTTAAAACTCAGATTTTGAGTGCTATATAAATTTTTCTGGACGAGAAACTCTTTTGCCGTCGTAACAAGTTCATTTTCTGAAGCGAAATTTTGGAAAATTGTTGTTGTGGATACAGAATTAGACTGGTAGTCAATGATTCTTAGAGTCGGGATAATTCTTAAAAAACCAACATCTTCATCCCAAATGAGAACTCTACCTTTTAGGATATCATTGGCAAGAAGCGGTTCCTCCACAAAACTAAGGTTATTGGCAATTTTTGTTGCCTCATTGATATCAAGAGGATTGGTATTGAGTCTATAGACCAACATCTCTTTTGGTATCTTGTACTGACTTTTATTTAGGTTAATTTTTATTTGACCTTCATAGGTTCTTATATGACTTGAGATTTTGGGTGCATTTATTTTTGCCTCAGGAATCTTCGTCTGCTTTTCTTTTTGAGAAACAATGAAGAACACAACCCCAAATATGGTGAAGCCTAAAACAACAATCCCTATGACAAGGAATTTTTTTGATTTTAATTTTTCAAACATAGTCATATTTTACCCTTGATTTTAAGGGATGAAAACACCACATTCATCAACCGTATCGCATTCAAGCGGAACGTCTTTAGGAATATATGGCGGGGTCATATATGGAGGGGGATTCCCGACACTCCTATCTTTTGTTGATCCATCAGAGTTTTCGAATTCGTAATGGACGTGTGGAGCACTTGCCCAACCACTTTTTCCCATTAATCCTACGGCTTCGCCTGCTTGGACTAGTTGACCCTCGTACACGGAGATGGTTGACATATGTACGTATAGAGAATAAAAAGTCTGCCCACCGCAATTTCCTTCGACTCTAACAGCATTTCCACCTAGATAGCCGACTCCTGCGAACACTACTTTTCCGGGGTGAGTAATGTACACTAGGTCATCTTTGGTAATACGTCTGTTTGCGGGAGCGATGTCAATGGCTTCCTGAAAGCTCAGATAAACACCATCAGGAGTAACCGCTGGTGGTCCGTGGGACCGATCTCCACCCGGGCCTTGGGTTATAGTGTAGGGAAGGGAGGGATCAACATTTACAGGCCAACTTGTTGGGCATCCCTCCTCAGCAATGATGGGGATTGTTCCTGTGAAACTTGTGGCAGTGCTAGGGACCAAGTAAGCGCCGGAGTTGATGATGAAAAGGATCAGAGCTACGAAGACGGGGATAGAAACCATCGAGATAATTAATGGTTTGGCGATTGATCCCAAGAATAATCCTGGCACTGCGGCAAGAGCCGGGGCGGCTAGAAAAAGTCCGCCGCCGATGGCCAGGGCCGGTGCACCAAAGGCTAACCCTGCAGCAACCGCCCCCGCGGCAAGAAGTTGTTTCCAGTCAAGATCAAGCTTTTTTAAAAGTCCTTTGACTTTATCAACTAGCCAATTAATCACTTTCCCCAAGATTTGTGTGACGAGCCATACAATGGCAGTGCCGATTGGCCCGCCAACTGCAAAACCCAGGGCCTCGGCCGCAGCGGTAACGGCGCCTTTCAGAGTAAACCCTGCTACTTTTTTAAACGCTTCCTTGCCAATGACTTTGGTAACGCCTTTGGCCACAGTGTCGGCAACCGCACTTTTTGCTCTTTGTCCAAAACCCAACATGTCCGCGGCCCGAAAGAAAAGTCCTCTAACACCTCGATAGTGGGGGAGAGCAGAGACATTAACATCAAATCCAAAACCTGTTGTTTGACTAGCAGTAATTACATTTCTTACTTTGATGTTGGGAGTGGTGCCGGCGCTAGCCAGCTGTAAGAAGGGATTATCTGAAACAATTCGCTTCAGTTCAGCAATGTCTTTTTGGCTCAAAACAATTCCGTTCTCTCTGGCAAGCGCTTTCAGTTTTTCTACCTCAAAAAGACCGTGGCCAGCCAGCGCTTTCATTTTTCCCTCCAGTTGAGTTTTAGGATCTTCAGATTTTGACTCATGGAGCCCGGCCAGAAGAATGGTTGAGGTTGAGACCGGCTGTACAGGGGCAAAAGTGTAGTCTGAAATTTCAATTGCCCCCTGTGGCTGGGCAATGATTCCGCCAACGGTCCGCAAGGAAGATTCC
>Ga0155633_102_pt1 | contig 9190 bp, 9 predicted proteins | sample RifCSPhighO2_12_FD_107290 | JGI IMG/M metagenome (GOLD analysis project Ga0155633, IMG submission 107290) | Candidatus Woesebacteria bacterium RIFCSPHIGHO2_12_FULL_44_11 | reverse complement strand
TTTATGATCTCCCCCACCCGAACATTTTTCCTCCCCTCATATTCCTTCATATCCTTGGTTAAATCCATGGAAAAAGGTGGCACCGGTTCATTATTCACAATGGTTGAAATATAAACGTGGTAACGTTCAATATTTAATAAGTCGTCTTCTGAAAATACCGGGGCAAAGTGGCGCGTTAAATAATTGGCGTCGGTCGGGCCGGTACGATAGGTAATTATCGTTCCCACGTTCCCAAAAATGGCATTTTTGACCTCTTCCTCAACCTGACCGATAAACTGATTCGCAACCGTCAAACCAAGTTTATACTTTCTGGCTTCGGACAAAATAACCGCAAAATCAGGGGTGGCAAAATTTTGAAATTCATCAACGTATAAATAGAATGGGGTTCGCTGGTTTTCCGGAACGTCTGTCCGGCTCATCGCCGCCATCAAGATTCTCGGAACTAAAATCAGTCCCAGAAAATTGGAGTTTTCCTCCCCCAGTTCACCTTTAGACAAATTAACTAAAAGAATTTTGCCTTCATCCATAATTTGTCTTAGAGAGAAACTGGATTTACTTTGGCCGATGATATTTCTGACCATTCTATTGGTAACAAAGCGGCCAAACTTCGAAACCGTGTAGTCCAAAACTTCCGACTTGTGAAAGTCAGCCGTTTGGGCAATCTGGTCCGTCCAGTAGCGCCGAACCATCGGATCAGTTACTTTGGGCAGCAATTCCTGGACAAATTTGGAGTCGGTCATGATACGCATCACTTCAACAAATGTATTACCCTCTTCTGCCATGGCAGTTAGCATTGCGTTTCTAACTCCGTGCTCAAAACGCGGGCCCACAATCCCGGTTTTGTAGGGGTCAAAAAGTTTGTACATCATATTAATGACAGCCGTGGCGGCAAAATGCTTCTGATCCTCGGTCTTGGCTTCCAATAAATTCAAGCCCATGGGTCGCTCGGTATCTGCCGGATTAAAATAAATTACGTCCTCGGCCCGCTCGGGTGGAATCATTTGAAGAAGGTCCCCAATCGCATCACCGTGAGGATCCATGAAACAAATCCCCCGGCCCGCCCTGATGTCCTGCATCATCTGTTCCACCAAAAACTGACTTTTCCCCGTTCCGGTTTTGCCGATTATATAGATGTGTCGTAGCCTGTCTTCGTTGTCATTTGACATATACACGGGGCGTTTTATACCTCTGTACGTACTCATCCCGAGATATAGTCCATCGGTCGGTATCTGGGCCGGGGCCGGGGCCGTTTTTGAATACAACCAATGAATGTGTGGAGTCGTAACCGTTTTGTTTGGAAAATGAAAAAGTGTTGCCAACTCTTCGGTATTTACTACCGACGCTCGGTTCTTCCCCCAATTAAGCATTGGCATATAGCGGTAAAGAAAATCATCAATGAAAGCACCTTTGTTCTTTATGTTTCTTGATGAAAGCCCGTTAAATTCACCATTGAACTGTTCAAAAGCCCCACCAATATTTGACAAGTGGGCTTTGGCTGAGGCCTCGTCTTTAGAAACCACCACCACTCTAATGACCGCTTCAAACCCGGGTTTGCTAACTTTATTTTCAATCGCTTCGAGCTTCTTTGCTCCAACCGAGAATTTAGCCTTCTCGGGATCAGCCTCCTGTTTTTTGGTACTGCTAATAAACCCGCTTCCTGCCTTCTGCCACTCAATTTCAGTCGGTGAAACTACAAGCTGAATGGCAGCTCCTTCCCCCTCACCCATTTTGGCCAATGCCGAGGTAATGGCCGCCAGAGGATCGGTAGCTAAATCCTTAAAGGTTTTTATGGGGTAGTAATTTTCCTTTTTGATTTGATAAGATTTGTAGGCTACTTTCCCGTCCTGACTAAAAATGTTGTACTCCGGCACCTCCAAAATTTCAGCGTCGGGATAAGCGCCGTGGATTTGTTTTTCAATCAAGTCTTTAAACTTCTTTGGCGTCCAAACGTAAAACCGGATGTCTTCCTGCCTGGCCACCAGTTCGAAAGAAATTGTTGGCTGAGTCGAAAATTTCATTTTCCAGCCGCCTTTTTTAATTGAGGTCAGGGAGCCGAAAAATTGTTCCATGGCGTCAATTTTAATTTCGTTATCTCGCTGGACAGCCACTTGCAACAAGACCGAATCGATAGATCTTTCCTCACGATCGCGGTGTTTGAAAATAACAAACAAGAAATACCCGGCAACAAATAAGACAATAGCAACTCCCGCCGTTATAGCAAGTCCCACCAGAATCGCTCCAAAATTAACCGAAATTGCTGTTGCCGGCATGTTATCTTTTAAACCCAAGCATTTTCTTAAGCCTCTCAAAAAAAGCGGCAAGCCACCGTTTAGATTCCTTTGGCTTTGCTTTTTGCCAGGCTTTTAGAATTTTCTCATCAGGAATCTCTACCTCAATTTTTTCCTTACCGACCTCTTTGACCGGTAAACCAGGTGGAATTGTAGGTTCCTTGACTGGCTCGATTCCAGTATCTTTTTGCAGCTGCTGAGGTACAGCCATCTCCGGCGTGGTTTCAACCACACCCTCAGGCAGTCGCTCTCTTTCTTTCCAAAACAATCCCATCTCACTTCATTGTAGCATTATCAGCGGCTCTTCCAAATCTTCTCCGGAGTACCTAAATCAAAATTGACCTTTCTGGCTAAAGTAAAAAGAAAGTCGCTTAATCTGTTTACATACTTTACGATCTGGGCATTAACTTTTTCTCTGCCCGCAAGATGCGAGAGTTCCCGCTCGGCCCGACGGGTCACAACTCTGGCCGTGTGTAGGAGGGCTCCCGCTCTTGAACCACCCGGAAGAATGAAATTTGAGAGTTTTGGCAGTACACTTTCCATGGAGTCAATTTTCCCTTCCAACTTTTTAACTTTTGAGGCGGAAAACGTCAAAGGGGCCCCAGCTAAGATTGAACCGATGGTAAACAAGTCCCTTTGGATTTCAAAAACAATCTCCAAAACCGATTGATTTTCGATAAATGCAGCACAAAGCCCCAAAAAACTATTTATCTCATCAATTCCACCTATTGCTCGAATCCGAGGAGAGTTTTTAGGAATCGTCCAAGTTTGCTTGGTCGAAGCAAAAAGACCCGTCGTTCCCTTATCCCCCTTTTTTGTATAAACTGGCACCGGCTTATTCTACAACTTAACACTCACTGTGGCCACAGGCATAGCATTTGGAGCAACCTTCTTCATAAACAAAAGCGCTGGCGCCACAACTCGGGCAAATGTCACCCCTGACAGTTAGTTCTTGTTGCAAGAAAGCTGGGGCCGATGATGGGTCAGGCATTGCTGCGGTAGCCGCAACATTAGCCCCAACTTCCCCATTGACAGCTCTAAATCCAAAATGGCTGGACAGAGCGGTACTGATTGCATCGGGCAGGGACAAAACTCTATTTAATCCAAAGCCAATCGATCTTCTGCCCCCGATTCCCGAAAGCTGATAGGCAATCTCTTTTGCCCGTTCCCTGGGAGACAGTTGGCCCCGAAACCGCAGCGAAGTTGAAATGGTTCTTCCCAACGCTTCGGCCATCGCGGCTACGTCGCTGCCGGCCTTACCGACATTAATGAAAAGCTCCAGCGGCTCACCCTCCTGGCTTTCGTTTATGGTCACAAAAGCCGTTCCCACCGGAGTGTCTAGCCTGTAAGTTGCACCCCTTGCCACAAACGGCCTATCAAGGGTTATATTGCCGTCAAGACTCTTTATTTCCTCTTTCTTTATATCCTTCACTCCAAGGTTAAGCACCTGCGCATCTTTACAGCCATCGCGAAAAACTGTCACCCCTTTACAATCCGTCTCCCAAGCCAAAAGATACGCTTCTTTAATTTCATCGGCAGTAACTTTATTGTCCATATTGATGGTTTTGGAAACCGCATTTTCTGTATATTTTTGAAAAGCCGCCTGCATTCTGATGTGCCAGTCATGGTGCATTTCGTGTGCCGTTCCAAAAAGCCTTCGCATATCCTCAGGAATACTCTCAATTCCACGAACAACTCCGTGTTCGACAACCTGCTTTTCAATCTCTTCGCTCCAGAAACCTCCTTCTACCGCAAGTTTTCGAAAATCCTCATTTACAAAATTGAGAGTTCTGTCCAGATGTTTATCTTTAACAATGTGCTGATAGGCAATGGCAAAAAGTGGTTCAACTCCGCTTGAGGCATGGGCGATAATCGAAATTGACCCGGTCGGAGCAATTGTCGTCACCGTTGAATTTCTTCTTGGAATGCCGTCCTTGTAAATACTCACCGGGAAAAGAGGAAAGGGCCCGCGCTCAACGGCCAGCTGTTGCGAGGTTTCCACGGCAGTTTCCTGAATCACCCTCATTATTTTCTCTCCTAACTCCAGAGCTTCCTCACTGTCGTAGGGAATACCAAGCTTAACCAGCATATCTGCCCAACCGCCAACTCCCAAGCCAATTCTCCTGATGGCCAGAACCGTTCTCCTAATCGGCTCCAGAGGAAAGGGATTAACCTCGATTACACTGTCCAGAAACCTGGTCGTAAGCTTTGTAACTTCCTTTAGTTTTTCCCAGTCCACGGCATTGTCCTTCACAAAGTAAGTCAGAAAAATACTGCCCAAATTGCAAGCGTCAAAGGGGTACAAGGGTTGCTCTCCACATGGGTTAGTCGCTTCAACCGGACCAATGGAGGGAATGGGGTTTGCAGTTTCTCTGTTCATCCTGTCAACAAAAACTATCCCTGGGTCGCCCGTTCTCCACGCTCCCTGGGCAATCTCATCAAACACTTCTCGAGCCAAGAGTTCCCCTACAACCTCTTTAGTTTTTGGATTAACTAACTCATAGGTTGTGTCGTCTTTATACGCTTCCATAAAGCGATCGGTAATGGCAACCGAAATGTTAAAATTTGTAATTCCCCCCTCTTCCTTACAATGAATAAATTCCATGATGTCAGGGTGGTCGACCCGCAGAATTCCCATATTGGCACCTCTTCTTTTACCGCCTTGCTTAATTTCGTTGGTGGCAGCATCAAAAATACGCATGAAAGAAACGGGGCCAGAGGCCACTCCGCCGGAGGTAGCAACCATGGATCCGGACGATCTGAGGCGCGAAAATGCAAATCCGGTTCCCCCGCCGCTTTTGTGAATCAGCGCCTGCCATTTAATGGCGTCAAAAATTCCGTCTATTGAGTCCTCAACCGGCAAAACAAAGCAGGCGGAATACTGAAGGTTGTTCCCGGTACCAGCATTCATTAGCGTAGGAGAATTGGGCAGAAATTCGTGAGATACCATTAAACTAAAGTAGCTTTTTGCAATTTCAGCAACTTCTTTACGATTTTTTCCCCATAGGGCTTCGGCAGAGGCCACTTCCCAAGCTACGCGCCAACACATCTCTTCGGGAGTCTCAGCAACTTTTCCGTCCTTGTCTTTTTGCAAATATCTTTCAGAAAGAACCCTGAGTGATTGGTCACTCCAAGTCCCGACCGGCAACCCGGAAGGAATTGGCGGCATTTTACCAACTTTTTTTTCAATCTTGACTTTCATTTTCTCCAGGGATGGAAAATTAAGGTTCTCCAAAGAAAGTTTTTTGTGTCCGTTACTTTGATAAATTTTTGGCATTTTAACTAATAGCTTTTCTAAAGTCACTCAAATCCTCAAATTCAAGGTAGACGCTGGCAAATCTTAACCAGGCAACTTTGTCGACTTTTCTTAATCTTTTTAAAACCGCTTTCCCTATCGCTCTCGTTGACACTTCCTGATCTTCCAAACTCAACATCTCCCTTTCCACTTGGTCGACAATCTCGTCGACCAGTTCCAAACTGACGGGTCTTTTCTCAATCGCCCGCAAGATGCCTCTTTTTACTTTCTCTCTTTCAAAAGGTTCCCTTTTCCCGTCTTTTTTAATTACCCAAAGAGCCGAGCCCCTAACCTTCTCGTAAGTTGTAAACCGCTTTTTACAGCTCTCACATGCCCTTCTTCTTCTTATTGCTTCCCCTTCATCCACAGTCCTTGACTCTAATACGGCCGAGTCGTCTTTACCGCAAAAGGGACATTTCATACGTGTTAATTAAAAACACTAATCATAGTGCACAGTGCAATTTACTAACACTAGTCCTGGACTGTCAACTGGTAATATCCACCTCAAAAAATATCAGTTCAGGCGTGACGTGAAGCTGGTAAAAAGGCCTGAAAGAAACAAGCGATTATTCTTCAAATGGATTGTGGGGAACTTCTCTACCCATTTCGCCAAGAGCGATCCTTGCTTCCTCAAAAACTTGCCTTGCATATTCGGTGGTGGCAATAACAATGGGCTTCGCATCTTCCGGGCCAACCACCAAAATGTCCTCCATTATTTGGCGGTGCTTCAAACTTGAGTTGGCTAAATTGGCATAAAATTCAGTGGTATTCCCTCCCCGCTCACGCGCCTCCTTTGCTTGAAAGTTAGCTTGCTCCAAATATTTTTCTGCTTTAGTGAGAGTCGAAACCCCAAGCTCACTTTTGTCCCGCTCAAACATGGTTAAGGCAGAAGATACTCTCTTGTCAGCAAAAAGAAGATATAGTTGGGCTTTTTTGAGTGGGTTTGGTGTCACACCAATCCAAATTCTGTCTCTGGCAGCCTTGATTGGCCAGAAAGGACTGTCCGGTAAAATTCTGCCGGGGAAAGGCAATTGATAATCAATTTCAATTTCGGCTGGGTCATTGGCAGTTGGCGTAGGGCTTGGAGATTGGCTAAATGCGTATCTTACAGAAGCTGACCGGAGAACTGAAACGACTAAAATGGCCGAAGCTACCAAAAAAACCGCAAGAAACGTAGCTCCCTTTTTTAACATCGGGTAAGAAACATACTAATTTATTACTCAATTGATGTCAAGCGACGTGTGGTCTCATCCTGGCTACAACAGCCCTTCTGGCCCCAAAAGCGCATTGTTGGCTATAAACTACTTGCTGAAAGTAAGCGTCGACTCGAGCAGAAGTTCCATTTCCATTACTTTCTTGCATAAAGATCCCTCTTAACTTATCAGCAATTTTCTTCTCAACTTCCTGGGTAAGATAATACCTCCCGTCTTTTGTCGCCCACCTTTTAACCAAATATTTTCCGTCCTCAATGGGTTCAATAGTCATTTTCTCCCATCTGAAAATCCTCTTCGTTTCCCCATGTTTATCAACGACCCTAACTACCTTGCTTCTCCCCGGCAGCAAAAAATCTTCCATATCATATTTGCCATTTGGTGTCCGGATAACACCAAATTTCTTCTGCATCAACTGCCACCCTTGCTCTACACCAACAAATCTTTCCAACTGCTCCCCCGGTCCATATGTTTCAGCAATCTTTTCAGCGATCGCTAAAGCATCACCACAATCGTCGATATCCACACCAGGTAAAGTTCCGTACTTGGCTAGACGTGCTCCAGGATAAACTTCTACTCCAAGCGTCGCCAGTTGCCGACTTTCGGTTTCAGTAATCTGTGGGACTGCCGCCACATCCAACCCCCCCCGCACAAAACCGATTATTCTTTCACTCATAGGCTCGATTATAACAAAATTTACCTAAATAAAATAATCCACTATTGGAATGTGTGATATTATGTTCTTAAATGCATATTAAACTTACCTCCTCCCAGTACAAACTACTGTCACGATACTTTGAAGATCTCTCAAAAGCCCTGGTTTTATACAACGTTATCGGCTACTTTCTCCCAAGTATACTTCCTACAACAATCAGGCCAAGCGGGTCGCAACTTATTCTGGGCGCTTTCGCGTCATTGACAGTACTTGCTCTCGCTCTTATACTCGAAAGAGGAGGAGAACAAAAATGAATTATAACGATTACTTTACTTTAGGAAATATTTTCTTTGTGCTGGTCGCTATCTTCGCAGCCCTAGTTGTCGTCATTGCCAAACAAAAGTAACTCTCAGCGAAATAAAATAATTGGCCATTCCCAAAGAACGTGGAGAAAAACTGAGGAGAAGACGTTTTTGGTTCTGGCAAAAACAAGGGCTGAACCTACTCCAAAAATAAATGTCAAAAACAAATTCAAGCCAATTGCCGCAGGGGAAAGACCTAGGACAAAAATATTTACCGGCAAGTGAATCGCTGCCCAGCCAAAGGAGGTTACTAAGTTGCTGGTCCACTCTCTTCCAGTTGCCTGCCAGATTCTGTTAAAGATATAGCCCCTGAATGCCAGTTCTTCACTGATCCCCGTCACAAAGCTTATCCCCAAGGAAGCAAAAATTGCCTTGTCACCGATATTGGCCGCAAAGTTAAAACCACCATACTTTACAAAATTCAAGACTATACCCTCGATGGCAAAAACAACTCCCAGAGCCAGAGCAAAATAAAGGGCGGGGAAAATGTTTTTAGCCGTAACCCCAAGACTGGCTAAGTTACTTTTCTCACGAATAAAAACTATAAATAAAGTTGGGACAAGCCAAACGATTGGCTTGATAATCAGCTCCTCAACCTCCTCCGGAAGTTGGAAAAGAAACCTGTAGAAGCCCCAGGCAATGAGTAAAAATGAAAATAACCCAACCGAGTATTTAATACTTTTTATCTTATTCACTAATTAATTTTACACGTTGAGTAGGCCATATCAATAGCAGCAACTATCTTTTGAAGCTTCAGTCGGGCCTGGTCCAGAGTAACTGCTCGTTTTTCATCAGGAAACCAATGAAAAACCAAATTCCTGCAATCCTTCCAGGTCTCCCACAAGAAGTCAGGCAAGTTTTTCCCTTTGCAAAAAGCAACCAATTTAGCGTACACCCAGCTGTCGTTCCTATATTTGGGAGGCAGGGTAGGATTTAAAGCCTTGCCAATTCTAAAGTGCTTGCCAAAATAATCATCCTGGGTAATAAGGCCCATATCGACAAAAAGCTTTTTCAAAAAACCCTCATAGGCTTTGCTGGCTGGGAATACTACAAAAGCATAATCATGAAAGCGTCTGCGTCCTGAGCCTGTCGAAGGATCCTCCCATTTTTCTGCAAGCTCTGCTAGAAAATACGCTTCACTAAGAAGTTCCTGAAGATCTTCCTCAAGATAACTCCACCAAACTTTTTTGGTTAAGGCGGGGATCATTGCGACAATCCAATGGTAACAGAAATTAGTGCGGTATCCCCTTCTTTGGTTATACCCACAAAGCCCTCCTGGGTGTCTTTAGTAATAGTGAAAGTGCCGGAAGTTGCATCTTCAAAAACCGTCGCCATTTCCCATCCATTTTTGAGAAGCTCGGACTTGTAAAAGGTAATCA
>Ga0155633_103_pt1 | contig 9207 bp, 13 predicted proteins | sample RifCSPhighO2_12_FD_107290 | JGI IMG/M metagenome (GOLD analysis project Ga0155633, IMG submission 107290) | Candidatus Woesebacteria bacterium RIFCSPHIGHO2_12_FULL_44_11 | reverse complement strand
CCAAATCAAACGAACTGATACAATCAATTATCAAAGGACAACCATTTGCTTATGGAACAGCTATTGGCCAAGCTCTCGGGCCCGCGAAATTAGTAGGTGCTGCACTCACTCAGAAATACGTTACGGATACAGAGAGGGGTGCAACCGCAGGAGTACCTCCAGGAGGAACTTACGTTCCTCCGACCCGCGTACAAATTTTGAAAGCTCTTGGTTTAGCAAAATAATCAGAAATCTTTAATTAAAATGGTTCGGGTCGTACTTGAGAACAGCCTCTCTGAAAGCACGATACCCCGTGCCATATTCTAAAATTCCAGATCTTGGCTCAAATTTATTTTTCTTCGGATCAAGACCATAAAGCCCTTTGAGTATGTTCTCCCTGTAATGCAAATCCACTTCTAAATCTCTGTATGCATCACTAAGAGCGACCCAATTTTTATCAAACTCTGACGGTTTATTAATAACTGAGAAAACTGTGATCGCCGAACTCACTTGTAAAAATTGGTGTGCTGAAAAAATACCTTCACCCATTCCAGAGAATTCTGGCTTTCTCAATTGCTCTCTGGATAGTTTAGGGTTTCGGATTAGGGCAGTTCCGTTTGTATAAAAAATGTCGCTAAACTTCTCGTCATTACCATCTACCGAATGCTTGGGGTGAGAAAAGGCGTTCTCAAGTAACAGTTTTGGTAATAAATTGGCATCATAAGGAGACCATCTCCCACCACTCCTTTTGTATCTATTGTATGCCCACGGGCCTAAAATTCCCCACGCGTTCCCGCTCTTTACTACTTTTGTATCCAACCTCTCAAGTGGATGATACATCATCCAAGCCGGAAGAGACTTAAACTGGGTTACTGTTGGCGAAGCTCTGCCAACTTTCTCATCTTGGAAAACCGCACTATCGTAATAAAAAGGTTCGCCTGCAAGATAGGATAAGTTCCAAGCGATAGAGGCACATTCAGACGCATCTTCTAAACTCAGGTTCCTGTTTTTAATTAACCAATATGACAAACTTTTTAAAAATGCTTCAAAATGTCTACCTTCTTTGAAGGCATATACACTGTCACCAACTGGAAGGTTCCTGGCAATCTCTCCAGAATAACTTCGTGCTACTTCAGAAGCAACTCCCCCAGCAATCAGAAGTTTTTCCGTTTGGTACACATTGTCACCGCCCAATAGAACATCTCTAAGACTACGATTGTCTCTTAAAATGATGGTAACCAGAGACTTTGCTTCTAAAACCCCCTCCTTATTTAGAAGAGCTTCTGTCTGAGCATTGGTAATTTCTTGCGCGGGTTTGTTGGGAAACAAGTCCTTGAATGAAGGGGCGGCTCTCTGATATGCACAGGCATTGGCTAACCGAACACGCGCCTGCCATTCAAGAATCAGACTTTCTGGCACATCTTCAGCAAGTAAAAAGGTTGGCAGCTGTACCTCTGCATCGGGTAGTTGTACCATTGCCCTTTCGGCCTTTCTATATAGTTGCCGCAGCATTTCTGGATTCATTTGTCCCATTGCCTCTCTTAATGCAGCTGGGGTTATTTGGTTTTGAAGTGCCTGTTGAATTAACTGATCTATTAGTTGTTGTTGCTGCCTTATAATATCTGCCGGTTGAGGCCCAGGTTGTACAATTGGTTTTTCTAAATTATCTCCCACCAAAAGCTCGGGCGCGTCTCCAACCACAGGATAAATATAATCTTGGTCCACTCTCTCTCTTAAACTCTGAATAGCGTCCAGACCAATGTAACCATGTTCTCTGAGCCATTCTGGAGTAGCACCTATTCCTTTTTCTTGAATGCCTCCTAATGCAACTTTAGCTGCTGCTCCCCTTACAACCGTCTCAACCATACCTTTCCACTCAGAATTACTGGAGTAAAATCTACGTGCTGACCTTTCCAGGTTATCTATCTGCCCAAGCATATTGCCATAAACATTGTCCCAATTGCTTCTTTTGATTATGCTCGTAAGAGAAATGCTTGCGTCGTCAAATAGACTAGCTTCTGCGGCTTTATTAACCATTTCTTCTCTTTGTCTTTGGAGTTCTCGTCTCGCGTCGTCGTCAAGGCCACCAAATTTAAGAGCGTTTTGAATATCCAGGAAGTTGTCGCGCGGAGGCCCTTTTATTTCGGATTCAGGCCTAAAACTTGACGACTTCGAGCCATAAAAAAGGCCTTTTTCATTATCCTCTCCTGCCATGCCCATATTTTACCACCCCCACCAATGTTTGGCTATCGGATTAGAGTAAAAAGGTAAAAGAATGAAAGGGTAAAATCATTTCTTGCGGGAGGGGGAAGTACGGGGATTTTTGAAAAAACAGTAATTGTTTACAGGACTTGCTTGTGGGAGTAGAATGGGGCTATGACCAAAGTTTTAAACTACACTCTTTTATTCAGATCTGAGCCGGAGGGAGGCTATACAGTTGTTGTTCCCTCTCTTCCCGGTTGCGTTACCTATGGCAAAAATTTAAGCGAGGCTAAAAAAATGGCCAAGGACGCGATTGAGGGCTATCTTGTCAGCCTCGAGAAACACAAAGAGCCGATTCCTACCGAAGAATCAGTCTTTTTTTCCAATATTAACGTCTCCGCCAGGTTGTCTGCCTATGCCTAAACTTCCAACCTTAACGTCCAAACAACTATTAAGAAAATTAAAGAAAATCGGTTTTATTGAAGATCACACAACCGGTAGTCATATCATCTTGTATCACTCACTTACTGATCGCCGCGCGGTAATACCATTTCATTTAAAAGACATTCCAAAAGGCACATTGAATTCTCTGCTTAAAGAAGCAGGAATTAGTCGGGAAGAGCTACTAAAGTAAAATTTACTTCTTACGGGAGGGGGAAGTGCGGGGGTTTTTGAAAAAGGCGATGTAAGTCAACAGACCGGCAATAAGCACCAGAGAGAAAGCAATCAAAGCTCTTGCATTAGCGTCCCAAATATCAATCATCTTTGTTCCCTCGAAAGCTTTCTCAACAAGAAAGCTATTATTAAACTCAATATACCCGCAAAAATGTCTCCCGTCAATATAAAAAGGTTCGGTTTTTGGGCCTCAAAGAAAATGGGAACAATAATTGCCGCACCAAACCAACCCGCAGACAAATTAACAAAAAGCTCGGAAAGAATGGTAGCCCAAATTAGATTTAGCCTCATCCAAAAATTTTACCACCCCCCGCCAATTTTTGACCAGAAAAAATTACCTCTTCCGGGAGGGGGAAGCAAGGGCTGTGAACAAGTTTTTCTCATCCCAATCAGTCTCTCTCAAAATGATTAATTTGCCGGAAAAACTTTCGAGGGCTTTGATCAACTTATTAAAGATTCTGATCAACGTCCCTACTTCATTCTGTGGAATCTTTAACCAAACAACTGCGTAAATTTTATGATTCGGATACCACCTAAAATCTGAGTCATTGGTAACCAAAACCCTTTTTTCCTTCCTTGAGGTTTCGACAAGGAGGCTGTCCGGGGCTCCTTTGGATAAAACTCTGACGTCATAACCCTCCTTTTTTAGGAAAAGATAAAGTTCAATCCTGACGTTCTCGTCGATTAGAAATCTAGGGGGCAAGGTTGAGGATGACATAGTTTTCCTTAGTCAGAGAACCAGCATATTCCAGCGCGGCCCGGATATGTTCCTGACTTAAAGTAGGGTACTCCTCCAAAATATCCTGAGCTGACTCGCCGGCCGCCAACATTTCAAGAATCTGCCAAACCATAACTCTTGTCCCAGCAAAAGTAGGTTTGCCGTGGCAAACTCTGGGATCAGCTACAATGTACTTATTAATCGTCACTTTAGTCATTTGGAAACATTATAGCACCATTAACAACCCTTGGCTATTTATTTACTCCGCCAAATTTAGGCGCCTATCTGGAGTAAGAAGTACCTCAAGAACGGTAAAACCCAAGGGCACGAAAACAAGTGTGCTGATAAATTGGTATTTTAAAAAAGGCAAAGCAATAATATACGACATCATTAACCCTGAAAGACCATTTGTATACATTCCCCAGCTATCCAATAACCAAACACCAAAGTTAGTCCAGAAAAAGAAAAACAAATTTGAGATTATCCCTGCTCCCGTACCCCGAAAGATCTTCTCTAAACCAAACGACTTTGCCAAACCCGGAAATTTATCAACTAAAATCGCTGGAAACAGAAAACCAGTCCAGGTAAAAATAAAAATATTAGTGTTGCCAATGGCAATGTCCGTCGTTGCCAAAATCGCAAGGGTTAGCCAAAAACTTTGCTTTATTCCCCAGTAGACCGAGGTCAAAAGCATCGCCGTGGTAACAAGCTCGATATTTGGACCCAAATCAAAAAAAACACGCTCTAAAAAAGCCAAAGCAAATAAACTAACTATAATTATTTTGGTTTTATGTATTTCCATTCAACTTTATCTCCCACCTGCAAATTCTTTTGATCAGCCGCCACATCCCCGCTTACTCCATTAACAAAATAGATCCAGGCCGTTTCGGCATTGCCTACTTTATCCCCAACAGATTCAACAAAAACACCAAAATCATACTGTTTAATCTTGAGTTCAATCTGTTTTTCGGACGCAACAGACTCAAGTAAGTTAGATACTGTTGTCGGTTCGCTAAATTCTTTTTGATAGGAATCAACTCTTCCATCACCATAATCTAAAACTAATTCAATCTGCTGGCCCATGGGTTTCACAGACTCATTAGGAGCTTGCCTTTGGTTATGCACACTGCCAGCGTAAACAAAGTAGCCGAGGGCTAAACTGGCAAGAAGTAATAAGAAAGCTATTTTTCTCTTCATTTTTCTCCTGGCTCGGGATGTTCGCTGGTTGGCGAAAGAAGTTATTAGTTTTCCGGCTTATCGACTAGATGGTGAGCGTAGTCGAACCACGGTTGCGGCACAGCCTGGGAATTTCACCCAAGTTCCTTCCAGGTACAATCCTGCACCTGGCCCCGTACCGAATGGTACTGGGGAAACATAACTTCTAACCCCAGGCTAAATTAATTGGTTGAAAAAGTAAAGAAGTAAAAATTGTGAAAAAGGCTACGGCTTGCATTAAATGCTTCACATAGTAAGTTTAATATAGGAAATAGATTCAACTACTGCCTAATGGAACAACACGCCGTACCGCAACAAATCAGCTCCTACCAATTCAGGCTGGTGGGCGATATGACCCTCAAGCAATTTTTTCAACTAGCCGGTGGAGCTTTAATCTCACTACTTATCTACGCCACAGGCCTGCCTGGGTTAATTAAGTGGCCGCTGATTATCTTTTTTGCACTTTTTGGCGCGGCTCTTGCTTTCTTGCCTTTCGAAGAGCGGCCGCTCTCTCAATGGATTCTAGCCTTTTTCCGCTCAGTTTATTCCCCTACTCTTTTTACTTGGCAAAAAAAGGCTACGCCAGCGGTTTATTTTCAGCCAGAGCCGTCGCTTATTGGCCAAGAGACAACTCGCCTACCAGAAGTCCAGGAACAAACTGGTCTAGAGCAGGCTGAGGAATCTTTCCTCACCAAAATCTCCGACCTTTTCAAAACAGGGCCAACGGCACCGATTGCTGCTCAGCCGCAACCAGTCCAACCACAAATCAGAATTCCTGCTCCACCACCCATTCAGTTTTCTCCCACTGAAGAACCTTTCAAACCCAGATTAATCGTTGAGGAAACAATCGCCCGCGCCTCCGGCGACGCAAGCCAACCACTACCAACCGCCGTGGAGTCAAAAACAACTAGCGTTGGTGAAACACTGGTTGGTGAACAAATGCAAAACATCCGTACCGCGCAATTTTCCGATCAAGCCGCACCACCCACTCCCCCCACCCAACCCAATACCATTGTCGGCCAGGTTATTGATCCCGAAGGGGGCATTGTCGAGGGAGCAATTCTGGAGGTCAAAGACTCTTTTGGCCGACCGACCCGGGCCTTAAGAAGTAATAAGGTCGGCCATTTTATGGTCGTCACCCCACTGGTTGACGGTACATATGAGCTTGCAACAGAAAAAGAGGGACTCATTTTTGACCCGGTCAGTTTTGAAGCCAGGGGTGAGATTATTTCACCAATTGCCATCCGGGCCCGCGGGCGAGAAAGGACCATTGATGAAGTTGCCAATTGACGCCATATCCAAAATTCCCGTTTTTAGCATGCCCGACAGTCCCTTGTCTGCTTCGACCCAGAAGCACCTCCCGTTGGTTGACATTGTAGACAACATCGCACTTTACAGAGACGGCGGCGCGGCTTTAATTCTAGAATCCACAAGTTTAAATTTCGGCCTTCTGTCAGAGAAAGAACAACAAGCCGTAATTATCGCCTACGCCGCTCTTCTTAATAGCTTTTCTTTCTCAGTTCAAATACTGGTGCGCTCACAGAGAAAAGATATCACGAGTTATCTCGCCTACTTAAACGAGGCACGGCAAAAACTCCAAGAAACCAAGAGCCCTAAGCTTCAAATCCTGATGGATTCCTATATCAAATTCATCACTGAGACCATAAAGAAGAAAAATGTTCTGGGAAAGCGCTTTTATATTATTATTCCTTTTTCTTCATATGAACTGGGTGTTGCCAAGTCCGCCCTAGCCATCACCAGAAGATCGGATACCTTACCTTTCCCAAAAAGTTACGTCGTCAAGAAAGCCAAAACTGTCCTTCTGCCCCGGCGCGACCATTTGATGCGCCAAGCCGGGAGATTGGGCTTAAGACTTAGACAACTTGCCGAAAATCAAATGGTGGAGTTAATGTACGACGTCTACAATCCTATAAAACAATCGGTCAAACAAAAACTCGAACAAAATGGATAACAATCAGAACTTAAAACTACCAGATTTTTTAAAAAATCAACCCGTGACTCCTAACGCGCCACCGGCTAACGGTCAAGTAGGCGCAAGTGGAAAACCAAAAATTATCAACCCAATCCTGGCTTACAACCAAGGCCAAATGTCAGCAGCCGACCTAATAGCTCCTCCTCAGATAGACATTGATTTTGACCACGTCAAAATTGGTGACGTTTTCTTGCGAACTCTTTTTGTGGCTGGCTATCCGAGGTTTGTTGCCCCTGGATGGCTTGAACCGGTGATTAATTTTGACCACTCACTGGACATTTCTTTTTATATTTTCCCCGTGGAGGGAAAATCTGTTCTAGATGATTTGCGCAGGAAAATTGCCGAAATGGAAGCTGAAATCTCCACCGACATTCAAAGAGGGAAAATTGTTGACCCGTCTACCCAGGCTAAACTCGAGGACGCCAGAAGCTTACAGGAACAGTTAGTTAAGGGTTCCGAGCGCTTTTATCAATTCTCCTTTTACATCACCATCCCAGCCGGATCGGTTGAAGAGTTAAATGACGTCACCCGCCAAGTCGAATCCACCCTGGGGTCCCTCCTTTTGGTTGGAAAGAAAGCCACGCTTGATATGGAAAGAGCTTTTCTTTCTACCGCTCCTTTCGGCATCGACCGCTTAAATATTACCAGAAACATGGACACCACTAGCCTGGCGACAACCTTTCCTTTCACTAGCGCCGAGTTGTCAAGCGACACCGGTATCTTGTATGGGATTAACTCTCAAAATGAGTCTTTTATTATTTTTGACCGCTTCTCTTTAGAAAACAGCAACATGACAATTTTTGCGACATCGGGTGCAGGAAAATCGTTTTTTGTTAAGTTAGAAGCCCTGCGCTCTCTAATGTTGGGTACAGAAATAATAGCCATTGACCCTGAATCAGAATACAAAGCTCTAAGTGATGCTGTTGGTGGAGAGTTTATCGAATTTTCTTTTTCCTCCAAAAGCAAAATCAATCCCTTTGATCTCACCCAAATTTACGAGGAGGGGGAAAATCAGCTGGGGTTAAAAATCCTTTCCCTCCATTCCCTTTTTAAGATAATTATGGGCGCAATGACCCCACAGCAAGAAGCGCTTCTGGACCGGGCTCTCGTGGCCGCTTACCGAGCCAAAGGCATCACCCAAGACCCAGCTACCCAGAAGAAAGAGGCGCCTTTGATGGAAGACCTGTACAAAGCACTTATTGGAATGGAGGTCCCCGACGCTCTTGACTTGGCCGCGCGCATTGAAAAATACGTTAAAGGAAGCTATGTTGGCATTTTTGACCAGCAGACAAACATCGACATTAAAAATCCCTTTACGGTTTTTTCTGTCAAAGATCTGCAGGATGCTTTGCGGCCGGTTGCCATGTTTGTCATTCTTGATTTCATCTGGACTAAAGTTAAAAGCGATCTTAAAAAACGGCTTCTAATAGTTGAGGAGGCTTGGCAGATGATGAAGTACCCCGATTCAGCCCAATTTTTGTGGTCGGTGGTTAAGCGGGCCAGAAAATATTACCTGGGCTTAACCACCATTACCCAAGACGTTGAAGACTTTCTGACCCAAGACATCGGCAAAGCCATTGTTACCAACTCGGCCCTGCGGCTTCTTTTAAAACAGTCCCCCGCCGCCATCGACAAGGTCGCCGAAATCTTTTATTTGTCACAGGGGGAAAAACAACTTTTATTGGCCGCTAACATTGGTGAGGGAATTTTCTTTGCCGGGCCGCACCACGCTCCCATCCGCGTGGTCGCCTCCCCTGAGGAGTACAAATTAATTACCACTAAACCTCAAGAAGTTATCGCGCAAAGTATACCGACTCCCGCCGAAGTTGCTACCATAGCCAAAGAAAATGGATGATAACGAAGCCAAAAACATATTTAACTTAACTCCAGAAATCGCCAAGGCAATATTGGTGGATATTGAAAAATATAAAAATAAGCCTTCAGAAGAATTAAGACGTCAACTAACTCCTTACTTTGACGAATTTAAAAAAGTTAGATTGTTTAAACTCTATGAATTCGAAACTTTTATAAAAAGTAAAACACTAAAGGCACTTTTGGAAATTGCTTCGCAGCGGCCGCTAGATCCAAACCGTCCCACAACTGAACAACTAGAAGAGCTTGTCCCCCAAGCAGAAGAACAAATAAGACAACAGCAAATCCAAGAAGCTACAGGCAGGCAACGCGCTAAAGAGTTCATCGAGATAGAAAAAAAAGCCGCCGAGCAAAGAAAAGTTCCTGAAGTCGAAGTTAAAGAGGAGGCCAGAAAGTTGGTTGAAGAACCGATCGTCATTCCCGAAGGGCCGAGATATTTCATCCCCATCAGTGTCAGCACCGGCAAACCGGTTGACTTTACTCAAAAAGTTGAGGAAATAAATCAAAAAGCTCAAAGCGCTGGTAGCCCTCAAGCTTTTGTCTCGGCTGTTGC
>Ga0155633_129_pt1 | contig 16248 bp, 18 predicted proteins | sample RifCSPhighO2_12_FD_107290 | JGI IMG/M metagenome (GOLD analysis project Ga0155633, IMG submission 107290) | Candidatus Woesebacteria bacterium RIFCSPHIGHO2_12_FULL_44_11 | reverse complement strand
CCAACCCCGAAAACGCAATAAACGAGGTCGATGATCTTTACCATAAGCTTTTGGATGAGGGAATCGATGTTTTCGACACCACCGAAATCGACACCTCCGATGTTTCAAAATCCGTAACCGACTTGGAGAAGGAGCTGGAGCGGCTGGCAACATTGGAGGAGGGCTATCTATCCGATCCGGTGCGTATGTATCTGCGCGAAATCGGCAGGGTGTCCCTTTTAACTTATGAAGAGGAAGTTGCCCTGGCAAAACGGGTCGAAAAGGCAGACAAAAAAGCCAGGGAAAGGCTGATTAACGCAAACTTAAGGCTGGTTGTTTCCATTGCCAAGAAATACGTCAACCGGGGCCTGACCCTTTTGGATTTAATCGAAGAAGGCAATATCGGCCTGATGCGTGCAGTCATGAAATACGACTGGCGCCGCGGCTACAAATTTTCAACCTATGCGACTTGGTGGATAAGACAGGCTATAACCCGGGCAATCGCCGATCAGGCAAGGACAATCAGGATTCCGGTCCACATGGTCGAGACGATCAATAAGTTCAACAGACTATCGCGAAAATTAATGCAGGAACTAGGCCGCGAGCCGACTCCGGAAGAAGTAGCACTGGAGATGGGCGTTTCGGTTGAAAAAGCCAGGGAAATCATCAAAGTTTCACAGGAGCCGGCATCATTGGAGGCACCGGTTGGTGAGGAAGAAGACTCCCGGCTTGGGGATTTTATTCAGGATGCCTCGGCGTCACCTACCGACCAGGCAACCCATGCGCTTTTGAAAGACCACATCAAGGAAGTTTTAGAAACCCTTTCGCCAAGGGAAGCCAAGGTCTTGGAATACCGCTTTGGGCTTGAAGACGGTAAGCAGAGGACTTTGGAGGAAGTGGGCAAAGAGTTTGGCGTAACACGCGAGCGCATCCGCCAGATTGAGGCCAAGGCCATCAGAAAACTAAGACATCCGACCCGTTCCAAAAAACTCCGGGACTATCTCTAAAATCATTTAAGTTCAAAGTCGACTGCAAGATTGATCGAAACTTCATTTTGCCCCGGCTGAATTAGCGAAGCTTTGTCTTTCAGATCAGCCTCGCCACGGGCCAAAATAGGGACAGGATAACCGTAATCTCCCTGCTCCTGGATTTTGACGGCTTTGCCTAATTTTCTGCCGGAAAGTTTGGCCAATTCTTCTGCCTTTTTGCGGGCAGATTCGACGGCGTTCTCACGGGCTTTTGATTTGGTCTCTTCCTGAGCAGTTTCATCCAGAGTTAAATTGGGGCCGAAAAGATTAGTGGCACCGTTTTGGGTTAGTGCCGCCAAAACCTCATCTGCTATATCAAAATTGCGAACCGTTATTTCCAAAGACGTTGAAAAAGAATTGGTATTTGGTCTTGGCGGTGCAGGGTAAATCTGGGTTTGGGGCATATCCATAACCTGATACCCTGGACCGCCGGAAATATTTTGGGTTTTGATGTCTTTTTCGCTAGTTCCAAGGTCTTTTAGTTTGGCAACAATCGTAGATACCATTTGTCCGTTTTCGTCTCTGGCTTTATCCAAATCTTTATTTTTGGTCTCAATAGTTGCTGTAATTGTGGCAACATTAGGGGCAGTGTGGGCTTTGCCTTCGGCGGTGACGGAGATGGTTTCAGTCGGTTTTGTCTGCCACGGTTTTAGCCAAAAGGCCCCGAAGGCAATCGCCAGAACAACCAGAGGCCAAATTAATGCGGTATTCCCTTTTAATTTAAGTGCCACTTGGAATTATTATACTAAATCGAAAAGCTTAACTTACGAATCTCAGATGGAAAGGAAGTCAACAATGTTGTCAAAAAGCGATTTTTTGATTTGAAGAATATCGCCGTTTTCTGCAGAGACGTAGCCCTTAACTTTTATCTTGACCGAAAAGAGGCCTAAAAATTTCTGGTTTTTGATAGCAGGAATTTCATAGACTAGCTCGTTATTTAATTCCGTTAAGACTATACTGCCGTCTTCGGTCTCCAAGGAAGGAGATGCTTCGGGAGTTGCCGAAGGCGTGGCAGAGGGCGTTGCTTCCGGTGACGATGAAGGTGACGGTGACGGTTCCGGCGGAAGAACAACAGGAAAACCGGCGTTGATCATGTTTTGAATAGCAACTTCCGGCAGGATAATAGTTTTCGTGCCTGAAGGAGTGGTCACGGTTTTTTCATTTGTTAGCGGATTTACGGTAATTGGAAAATTTGTGCGGATTTTCCTTCCCGAACTTGCCGAGGTAGTGGCTTCTTCAATTTCATCATTTTCTTCCTCAATTTCCAATTCATTTTCTGTTTCCAGGGTATTTATTGTTTCTTTTGTTTCGTTTGCCGTTCCCTCTTTACCTTCTGACTTTTGGGATTTAGACTCGTTTTTATTTGAAGATTGAGATTGAGTGTTTGCGGAAGATCCTTGGCTGCTGTTTCCTTTATTCTCTTCTTTTTTGTTTTGGCCTTGGCCCTTATTTTGATTTGAACTGGACAGGACATTGCCGATTTCGGGCTCTTGGCTTCTCTGCGTTGCGACCAAACCGATTACGCCCAAAGAAAGCACCGCTGCCGCGACAAGCACCGGAATAATCTGAACAATGCCCTTTTTCATTGGGATATTATTAAGCATAATGTTGCTGTTTGTTTTTGTCAAAAGATATGGATTTATGGCAATTACTGAGAAGTGAAGATTTTACTCCACAAGAATTGAGCCTAGCATAGTTTGAGCATGGGCAGAGCAGTGATAGGGGTAAATTCCGGCAGTTTGAAAAGTTAAAGAATAAGTGCCGCCGGCTTTGAGAGCTCGGGAATTTTGCTCGGGAAAGTAAGTGTGGGCCGGGTGGGAATCGGTATTAATATAATGGTCCACACTATCCCCATTTACCCAGGTTACTTTGGTTCCTTTTGAAATTTTAATGTTCTGCGGCTCAAACATTATTTGGGAAAGTTTAACAGTCACTTCTCTTTGACCGGTTAAATCTTCAAACTCGCCTGATTTTGGCCTGTCTATGGCAAACTGGAAACTGCCGTCGTGGCAGGAACCGTCCGGCCAGCAGGCGTTGTAGCTGACAGTATACAAGCCATCTGGAGCACTTGGGTCCATATTGCGTCTCATGGTCAGTTTGTTTTGGTCAATTATTGTTTGGCCCACTCCGTAGTCCTTGCCATCTTTTTCGATTTTTATTTGGGAAGGAGGCGCAAGATCAAAATTAAAATCAATAACAATGTTAGTCGGGACACCTGCCAAGACTGTGCCGTGGGCAGGAGCATTGCTTTCATAATGGGCGCTTTTTTTAGGAGTTTCGAAGGTGAATTGACCGGATGTCTGGGAAGTTTGAGTTTGGGTAATTCCAGTGGTTTCTGAAGATTGCTTTTTGGATTTAAGACTCCATCCGATAATACCTGCAAATGCCAAAATTACAATTATGCCGATGATTGGTAAATATTTTTTCATCATTTGATCGTTTTTGCATTTTACCAGATATTTGGCAACAATAATCTATCATGTTAAAATTAGCTTCGCACATTGACATTCCGCGGTAGCTCAATGGTAGAGCGGGACCCTGTTAAGGTCAAGGTTGTAGGTTCGAGTCCTACCCGCGGAGCACAGTAGGATGAGAGGTTATTTCTAGAAGCCCTGAAAAGGGGAATCGGTGCGTCACAATAACCTCTTTGTCTTTCAGAAAAAGGTTCGAAGATATTTTCCTCAAAAACAGGTATTGTTTTTCCTCTTGCGCTTTTAAAAACTGGTTTGTCGCGTTCTGACAAAGCGAAAGGAAGTTCGAAGCCTTCTGTCGCCATTCTTGGCTATTTTCCTCTAGTTTTTTCTTGGCGATTAAGATATTTTTTCTTTCGACCTCTTTCTTTAGTCGGTATTCTTCATAAACTTGATCTGATGTTTTGCCGTCCATCGGCAATATTTTACCGGCAATCCTCATCTCAAAGAGGTTTTTAAGCTCTGTTTCGATCTGGCCAAGACGACGATTCATAGATTCAACTAGAGTCTGCCCACCTTCTTTCTTTTGCAAAAAGTCCCTGTTCATTTCCTCGAAAATAAACTCTGCCAAGTCATCGCCAAGATCAACCGGTTTAACTGCTTTTTCGGCAAGTTCGATGATAAGATCATCTTGATTGAGGCTCGGTTGTGTGCATTGTTTCCAACCGCCGTACGACTTGGTGCAATGGTAGAAGATATATTCGGCGTCTCTCTTTTTGTAGTGCTTTACTTTACACTCGGCAGTTATTCGTAGAGTTTTGCAAAAACCGCAGTAGAAGGGAAGTCTTTTGAAAATAAACTTATCTTTTAGAGCTTGACCGCTGTGGACGTGACCTTTTTCTTGCGATCTGTTTCTAGCTTTTTGGACTTCCAAATAGTTAAAGAGCGGGGGATGGTTACCTTTATACTTCTTGCCGCGCCACCAAAATTCACCAAGGTAAAAGTCGCTAAAAATAATCTTGCGTATTTCTTCTGGTGAGACCTTGCCGCCGCTTTTGCCACTTAAGCCTTCGTCATAAAGCTTGTCGGATATTTCCTGATAGGATAAGCCTTGGTTGTAAAGTTTGGGCATTAACTTAACAAAAGGGGCTTTTTCTTCGTCAATCTCGATTATTCTTTCGGGCTTTTCCTCAGTGCCGACATTAACGTTTTTATAACCAAGTGGTGCCCAACCCGGCCACCAGCCACGTGCTGCTTTCTCATCTAGTGCCCTCATTGACTTTCGGCGGGTTATATTTGAAAAAAAGCCGTTAATCGCACCCATGATTTCACCTAGCATTTCGCCTTCTTCGCTGTCATCGATCATCGGCTGGGTGACTGCAAAAACCTTAACGCTATACTTTTTTAGGGATTCTCGGATGGTAATGTAGGCGAGATTGCCTCTTGCGAGCCTGTCTGTTTCGGTAACAACGACAGCTTTAATCGAAGAATCTTCTTGGCAACGAATAAGAAGGTCTTGGAGTCCTGGTCTTTCTAAGCTTGAACCAGATATGCCTTCGTCTCGATAATCTGCGTTTTTGGCTAATTCCCAGCCTTGAGAGGCGATAAAGCGGTCATTTGTGGTCTTTTGGTCGTCACAAGACTTAGTTTGAGCCTGGTCGTCCGTGCTCACTCTTTCATAGGTTAGACAGTAGTAGTTGTCGCTCATTCTAGTTTTTTGGCTATCTTTTTGAGATCAATCAGTCTGTATAGGCGGTAATTATTCATAGGGTGGCGAATTGCTTTTAATTTGCTGAGTTTATCCCAGCGCCGGATCGTCTGGATGCTCACGCCAAAAAGTTTTGCTGCTCCTACAACCGTGACTAAACCTTTTTTCATACATAAACCCTAATTAACAGTATATAACAATGCAGTAGCGGTTGACAATAGTCAACGTTATAAAAAATGGTCTAGGGGTGGTTAACCTGTATTTGTTCTGTTGATCTGGCTCGACCATATCAAGCAGTGCAAAAGCAAACTCCATTAGGGCATCGTATGCCTGTTCGAGTTCCTCTTGAGTTAACTCGCGCCCGAGACGCCTTGCTAAAATTCTTTGTAGCTTTATTGCTGATTCTTCTGACAATTGCCTCATATAATATTTTTGACTAACGGATTCTTGGTAAATGCCGAAAATGCCTTGAGTAGTTCAGTTTTTGATTCGTAGTTACCGTCATTGTAATAATCATTGCCATAGTCGACTTTTAAATAAACTTTTGAGAAATTATTAGCCTTGACTTTTGCCAATATTCGTCTTGTTTTGGCCGAACGATACTTGACTACTGTTCCATTCGGTTTAGTAATTTTTATGGTAATTTTTAAACCTGATATCTTCTTAGTCACTTTTCTTTGTGCCGAAAATTGCTTGCAGCATTTTTAGCTGTTGACTTTCCGTGAGCTCATTGAGTTTTTTGTTTGCCATATCAGTCGTATATTTGATCAGGGATTTGATGTTTGTCTCGCTGACACCGTTGGCCAAAAGTGCCTCTTCCACTCGGCCGATTTCATTTAGGACCGCCGTAAATTCTTTTTCTGATACGACAGCGTGGTCTTGATTTACCGAAAACCAAAAGGTTAGCTTTAGATAATTTGATATGAGAGGTCTTATTTCGTCTTTTTCGTTTATTTCGTACGGTTGGTAGCCCTCAAGTCCGGTAATAAATCGAATAGTCAAAAACGTTCTAGGTGATCCGGTTTCAGTTATTAAGTCTTGAACAAGTGATAAATAGTTCATTTTTCTCAGTGTTAATTACGAAAAAAACGCATTAAACGAAAAAAGGTCCTATTCTGCTTCTTCTTTTGCAAAGTTCGCAATTGTCCAAGTCTCAACGCTTCTTCCTTCGGTTGCTACAAACTCTTTGGTTGCCAACGTGTTGCTTTGCAATATTTCAAGTGCTGCCGTAATTCTTTCGGAGGGCTGATTTCTGCCAAATAAATTGCTTATTTCAGTTCTTGTCATCGATCCTTCTTCGCTTACTAAAAGCGCCTCGTAAATTCTATTTGCTACGGGATCACCCGTTCGGTTTTGGAAAATATAGTGGATTGAGGCCTCAACGAAATCCCAGACTGCTAGCGCTGCCCCTAGGTGATGAGGTTTAATGCGATCACTAAGATCAAGCAGAGCGTATATGCAAGACAAACGAACTACGTAAGCTTCTGACCTTGCTGTAATACCACCAATTAAGCCCGGTTTACCTTCGGAAAGTAACGGGTACACCTTTTCCCAAATAGGCCTAGTTTCTGGTGCCCACTCTATCCTTTCAGTGTTGGACGCAAAATCAATTGCTTTTTTTACCTTTTCAACTAGCGAAGAAAAGTCCACTTTTTCAATATCGCTGCCGTGCGGCAGCATCTTCGAACGTTTGACACAAAGCCACAGAAACCGATTGCCAAAACCATTGATTTCTTCTATGTCGTTTAAGTATCGAAGCAGTTCTTCTCGAGTAATATGACCGATAATGGAAACGTGTGCGCCGGTTGCTTTGGCAGGTGAATTTTTAGTAAGAGTCTGTAAGTTTCCGCTATCCCATGCCCGTCTAATAATTGCGGAAAGTGTATTGCCTTCCCGTTCAAGAACCCTTAAAGTCGCAGCAAATTCGGTTTCAAGAACTAAAAGTCTTTTATCATCAACACCTTCATCAATGATTTGATCTTCATAGTCGATAATTCTTCCGTGTTCTTTAATTGGTGTCTTTTTAATAATTTTGTCTCTGACAGCCCAAATCAACCCTTCGCCACTTGATAATCCTTCCTGCACTCTTGTTTCAAAATTTTCATCTATTGTTTTAAAAAGATTTCGGATATAACCCCAACTTGTGCCTTTTCTACCTTTGCTAGTTTCACCGGCCAAAACGCAAAATAAACGTGCAGGGTGTCTATCTGCTTCAACTCGGAAGTGAGCCTTATCGCCTATAATATTGCCAAAAGCGGCCAAAAAGTTTATTAGAATTGCTGTTTCATCAGCTTCGGAATGTGGTGCAATTTTCTTAACTATCTCTCCTGAAAGACCATGAAATGCTTGTTCATCAATTGGTGCTGGCCATGATACTTTTTCGCTTAATACTGCACTCTCATAATTGTCTTCTTCTTTTCGCAAATTAAAAAACTTAATTGCCTGCTCAAGTTTTTGTTTAACTATGTTTTCTGAAAGTGGCGGGTCATAAGTACGATTTACTGCAAGCAAAGTTTCTAAAGCTTCCACTTTGTCATACCTTCGGAAAATTAAACTATTGGCGAGCCGGAGCATGCTATCGTCCCTGCCCCCTTCAGGCACGCCCACAAGTTCTTTAATATCCACTTTTTTACCGGGTGGTGTCGGGTTATATTTTTGGATTTCGTCAGGGCAGACAGGTAACTCATCTAATTTATCAATCCTTGTTAGCCATTTGTATTTATTTCCAGTTTCCGGATGAGTTGTTGGCGGCAATACAAGAAAGCCGCCCTCGGATCGCACATCAACCTTAAGCTTTTCATTTTTGAACGTGGATACTTTTGGATTAAATTTAAAGAAAAAATGTTTACCTCCACCGCCTGATTGGGCAATTAAAGGGGTGTCTAAGTCTAATTGTTTCGCTCCGGGCTTGTGTGAGTCGTTATCAACAACGGTAATCCCGCTAAGTTCACCAGTTATTAGACCTATACCGACATTATTACCCTCAAACCATGATTTTAATTCCTCATCAGTTGGCCTTCTTTTTTCGTATTCTGCCCAGGATTTTAGTCCTGGATATTTTGTTCCAGGTCGAACAGGAACTACAACCCAACCTGCTTTCGCGTATTTTTTTGCTATTTCAAAAAGATTTTGCATTTTTTTAGCTTTCACTTGGGCCTCTTACAAAGACAAAGTAAGAAGCCCTATGAAACCTAAAAAAGGTAATACGCTCCAATTAACCTAGAAGGGCATGACGGCATTGGGGTCGCTGGACTCTGACGACTGAAGTGCAGTAGAATTGGAGTCGTAGAGAACTTTATAGTCTTTGTAGGTTTTGTTACCCTTTTTGGTTTTTTTGATTCCTACAAATTCGATTTCGACCCAAGTATTTAGCGGAATACTTGCTAGTTGGTCGTCCATGACGCGGTTACCCCAAACAAATTTCCTGTGACCAGTTTCATCTTCAATGGTGTAAAGGGTCGAACCAAATTCTCCTGTGTTTTGTGTAACCTGCCGCAGGATGCCGGCGACTATTTTATCTTTTGTGAAGTCGTGATAGTCCTTGGGTTTTGCCGGAACTAAATTTCTATTCATTTATTTTTCACCTCCCCCCTTTTTTTCTGTTTGTGCGGTGGGCACTAGGACGTAACCCTTGCCATCACATGCTTGGCAAACCTTGGAGCCGTACTTTAAGGTTCCAAAGCCATTACATACAGGACAAAGTTGTGCTAACTTGCTCGGTGTAAATGTTGATTTTATGGCGGGCGTATCTTTTGCCATCTGTCTGTCCTTTTCCCAAAAAAAATGCGCACCTCCCCAGTTACGAACTGGTTTGGTCGCATTACTACGATCCTGATCGATGCCTATTAATTCCTAACGCCCAGATAGGCTGGACGACCCATGGAAAAAATAGGTCAAGAAAATAATACCACTGTCTAAAATACTTGTCAAGCGTTTGGATTAATGCAACAACGTAATCAGGCTAATCTGTCAAGTTCTGTCACGAGGTTATCTGAGGCTAAACTGATTGAACCTCTAAATTTTCAGGTATCGTCTCCAAAACCTCTCCATCTGCTGTCTCAGGCTTTGTAAGACTGTCTACCTGATCCTTGCTCATCTCTATGCCCAAGACAGTGATTTGACCTCTTGCTTCAATCTTCTGCATAGGTTGCCCTAAGATTCTGTCAAGGATATTTTTTGCAGACTCAAGTTGATACTTATAGCTCGGCTGTTTCAATCCTCTAACTAGGGTTTGGGCCGCTTCAATAACACTACCGGTTAAAACTTGCCATGATTTTGCACTGAGGTCATTCTTAATTTGCTCCATCATCTCTTGAAGCTTCGGTTTCAACTGGTAAAAACGCCTTGATCCAATAGGCGCCAAAGAAATCGCTTCTCTGTCACTAGAGGCGACCATCATTGCCAAAAGGGTACGCTTCTCGGTATCAGTGAGGCTATCAAACTGCAATTTTTGCGCTTCTTGAGGCTGATTAAATGAAATAAGATCGTTACTCATTCTTCTCGCAAAATACCAAAAAACGCTCTAAATATCAAACTCATTGGGGGGATATTGCGGTTTTTAGACTAAGTCTTTGAGCGATACTTTCAACGCCAATGCCAGACGTCTTAACATCTTTAGACTTGGCAAACGTTTAGAATTTTCGATGTAAGAAAGGTGAGCTATCGAAATATCCAATATCTCGGCTAACTTTTCCTGCGTTAAACCCTGCTTGATTCGGTAGCGTTTAATCTTATCACCGATCGACTTTCGTCCAACTTGTGCCATAAGGCACATTTTGAGCTAGTTGGCTTCATGTGAGAATAAACTTAAAGTGAAATTTTATGCGTAGTTGCTACTTGAATTTCCTTTTAACTGAGAGTTAAACTTTGAAGACATAATGGATCCCGAAAAGCAAAATTCAACCCCTACTGACTACTTGTTCAAAATTATTGGCAAGCTATTTCATATTTTGATCATTATTTTTGTAATTAAAGGATTGAGTGATCTTTTAAACGCTACGTTTTTGGGTGATATTAACTATTCTGGAGGGAGACAATTTACTGATGAAGCCCCGATTTCTTTGGGAAGTTTTATTGGCATTCTGGTCGGACTTGGTTGGTCAGTATTCTATTGGCGGCTGACGGACAGGGATAAGAAACGAGCAATTGTTCGAAAATTAGAATGGAAAAAGAAACACCATCTCGCCTTAAGCGATGATGAAGAGTTGGATCTGTCCATGTTAAAACGTGAGTTAGAGTTGGACTTGTGAAATCCAGCACAAAGCTAAAGTTCGCAAGTAAAAAAGATGACAGGTTTTGAAAGAAGTCTCAAAAACATCGCTAAATCCTTAAACTTACAAGAAAAACTGCTTCTCAGTTTACACGCAAGGATAGTTGCTTCGGCATACAGGGTAAGGTCCGGCGATTACTCGGCGCTGGACATTCAAACCTATCGCAACGGATCGGTCGCTATTTTTAAGAACAATCGAAGGGTAAGTATGAATGATCAAAAGTTCTGGAATGAAGTAGGTGATAACGTCGGGCTTATGTTACTTTGGTTAGCAAAAAGTCGCTCTAAGTGGGAAACATGAAATTGCCAATATTTGGTTTAATCTGTTTCTTGGTAGGCATTGCCGCCGGATACAGTTTCTGCGGAAACCGCCAAGAAATCAGGCGAGGTTCGTGGTATTATTACCACACTCGATTCTGCCCTCCTAGAAGAAAATGTTAGCCAAGATAATGTCAGCAGCAGTAATCGGGCTGGACGCAATCCCCATAACGGTGGAAGTAGATATAAGTGGGCAATCTCTCCTATCCTTCACCAAGCATAGAATCCCTGACTGTTTATGAGGTATCGTCTTCCAAAGAAATATTTTGTTGAAGGTAGAGGTGATTTAAATGCATAATGAAATTGATATGCCTGGAGAAGGGCAAAAAGAATTACAATTGAACGAGAGCCAGCGAGAACTAGCTGGGCAAATTTTCCAAAATGCTAAAAATTTGGTTCAGCGATTCGGCGAACCTTCAACTTGGGGTGAAAGATTACCAAAAGAAGTTGTATACCTTGATGTTGAAGATGCAGAGGATCGAAGAGGCAAAAACCGAATAGTTGTTTGGGGCGACAGTGACGGTGATGAGGTAGTAATTTTTTACAATAAAAACTATTCTCAAGGCGTTTACTTAAATAACCAAGTCACTTTGAGGGATGGCCGAGTACTAAGACACAATGCCGACATAGAAGAGTGGCACGGCGATTCTCCAATAATTAACCCTCCTTGGCAAAGACTGCCAACACCCGAAATGGTCCAAGTAATGGGTTCTCGTTTTCATCCATTGGAAGTCTTTCACGGACAACTGAATCTTAACGAGATTGCCAGATTTATAACTGAAGGCGAAGTAGTTACCAAACCTAAAAAAGACCGCATTATTCAGGAGTTTATTAAAAGATTAGACGAAGTAGAAACAGAACGTGTATTCGGTAAACCAGAAGAAGCCGCAAAAAAGGCCAAGGAAATTTGGTCAGAAGAAGCAATTATTAGGGATTTGGAGCAACTAAAGAGAATCCCGGAAGACGATCGTCAAGAGACGGCAGAGAAGTTAGCCTTAGTGTACGTGGATGCAGCCTTCAAAGAGCTTTCGGCAATAAACTCCCTTGCACACGATACACAAGACCTAGAAACAAGAAGGACTATTTTGGATCGAGCAAGAGAAGCCATTAAGCGAGAAAAGAAGTTCCACATACTAGCCAAACAACTGGCAAAAACCGCTACGGGTGAATCTGTAGATTGGTCCAAAGTTAAATTACGTGAATACGGAAGAATGTACGAAAGGCATGAGACACAAGAATATTGGCAATTGGCAAAGCTCATATACTCTGAGGTGATCGAGCTTGCCAAGCGAGATGGCGATCTGGGCACCCAAGCTGCGGCTACTATGGAGTTGGCGAGAGTAACGGAGAAACTTGGCAGTGATGCCACAGAAATCGATAATCTATATAGCACAGCTCACCGACTTAATTGGGTCTCAAGAAACGATAAGAATTACAATAGACAGGTGACTATCGAAGGTAATATCTTAAGGCGAAATTTGAGCAGAAGGGATATCGGGGCCACTTTGGGTTCACTCAAGAACATAAGCTGGATTGTGTTGCATGATCCAAAACAAGCAGTAGTACTCGGCAAGAAAGTTTTGGGAGGTTAATTTATGAATGAACAAAGATTGACCGCAAAAGAGCATCACAGGCAGGCAGAAGAACTAAGGGAAAGTGATAAACACTCGGAAGCCTTAAAAGAACTTGACCAGGCTATTGTTCTGTACCAGGAAGATAAAGATTATCTTGGTATTTGCGAGGCACTACAAAGTAGGGTCTTAACTTTTAAACACCTTTACTTTCTCACAAGGGATACAACCTTTGCAATTATTGCCCAGAAAGAAGCGGAAGCCAGTCTAGAAGTTGCCCAGCAACATGACATCAAAGACAAATTAAGTTCTTGTTACTTCAGACTTGGCGAAATTGCAATGATTTTCGAGGATTTTTCAAAAGCTATTAACTGGTATCAGAGGGCGCTTGAGAATTATCAAGGTAGCTTATCCGAGAAGGGTGATTATCGATACCACCTGGGTGAAGCCTTATACAGAAACGGCCGAAAAGAAGAAGGCAAGAAAGCTATCTTTGAAGGTCTTAGTGAAATACAGAAAGGTGCATCAGAGGTTGATCCGTTTTTAGTTCATGTTTGGGAATCTGGTCTTCATATGAAGCTAGCCGATCTTTTAAGAGGTGATGAGCCAGACGAAGCGAGAAAACACTTAGACACATCCAGAGAAATAGCCGACTCCGACCCTAAACTCATCATCCGCAGAAGGCAGATTGAAGAACTCTCAAAAAGTTTTAAGTCTTAATTTGCCTTTTATGACCTATGAACTTAGAGGAATTTAAGAAAGCTAGGGTTCAAGGTAGAGAGGAATTATTAAGCAAGATTGTTGAAGTATTTGGTAAGTTCAAGCCAGTTGCGATACATCAATTTGGTTCGGGAGCGACAAGCTATAAGGATGAGTTTAGCGATTTGGATATTTGGTTCACTTTTGCAGATGAGGAAATTGAGGCTGTAATTAAGAATCAGAACAATATATCTCAAAAGATTGCTCCAGTACTAGTGAAGCACCAATCTAAAAGCTGGAGTCCGCTTGGAGGTAGTGCGACTTTGATTATTCACAAGACTAAATTTGGTTTGTTTCAGGTTGACTATTATATTTCCAAGCTTTCAAATACGGTTATCAAGCCCAAAGCTAAACTTTTGTATGGAAGGGATGTACTTAAAAGAGGCGAGTGGATTTTGGATAAGGATGCGAAAGAATCGCACACCCTGAGAAAGGACATTAGTTTACTTTTATGTTTAATCTTTATTGGTATTAAGGGAGTGGTAAGAGGGTGGAGAGGTCCCGAATTCGAAAATAATATAAAAATTGTCCACAAACGTCTTCAAAACAATTATAGTAAAAAGATCTCAGGGCGAAGAATAAAATTAAGTTTTAAACTCATTTACAGACTTCTGGCTGACTCGAACCCGTTATCCAGCAAATCACAGAAAAGTGCAATTCAGAAAATCGGTCAGTATGCAAGAGTGGTAGAAGGTTTATATGCAGGTTAACATTACAAGAAATTTCTTGGGCCACAAGGCAAATTGTCGTGACCTAAAAGACACCATACGTATATTTTTAATTTTTCTTTGGGAGTCCCATTTGGATTTAGGCTGCCAAAGGACACTGCGGACGCGTCCGACAACTACTTTTACACCAGCCGACATATATAAACCCCCCGTCAAAGGACAATCGAAATTGAGGGATATGGGTGTATTAACACTCAGCCTCAAATCAGCCTGCAAAAATTCTTTTGTTATTTTCTTAAGAGAGCTATTATGAAAGTAGATGGAGACAGGAGAAACCCAAACCCCAAGCCAACCACAACAACTTCAACAACCGCCTGAAAGAGGCTCTGGTCAGGAAAAAGAAAAGTTAAAAATTAGAGTTTTTGATGAGCAGACAAAGTCTTCGCTAGTTCATTTTGGCTACTCAGTAGTGCAGCTTGATGATGAATCTCTTCAAAGGATAGCTAAAGCTGCTCGGGAGCCAAAGTCGCTTAAAACAGTCGTTCAAGAATCTTTTTCCACCTTATCTCCCACCATATTAACCAGTGAGTCGATGCTTGGTTTACATCCTTTAAGAAATACGGAAATTGCCTTTAGAGCGGAACAAATTTACGTACCGCAGAGTAATTTAAAAGATTATTGGGAGCAAGAGAGGTTAATAAATGAGGAACTGAAAGAAGTTAGAGCAAGACTGGGTGTTAAAAAATTGAAAGCGGTTATTCCTGATGCTTCCACAGTAGGTTATTTGGAGTTTGCTTGGAGAACAAGCACTGGAGAAGATTTAATACCGCCTGGGATTTTTATTAGAACAAACACAATTAGAGATACATTATTTCCAGGTTTATATTACGCAGTGGGAAGACATTCTGAGGGTCAGGATTTGCAAGTTTTTGAATATCCTATGGGGAGAAAACACTCTAATATTTATGCACCAGCCATTTTTGTACCTAAAAGGGGAATTTGGAATTAGTTGGAAAATCGTTCGCTTATAAAAATATCGGTTCAAACTCTTCATTAGTTTCCAGAAAATAGGTTTAAGTGAGTCAATATCACAGGCGAACAATCAGCTCCTTAAACCATTCAAAACAGATTCTGGGATTGTATTTATCATACAGCGGATACTACCGCCAAGGACTGTCGGAATTTTCGCTAAGGGTATATGTGGGGTTATTATTTTTTCTTCACCTAATATTAATTGCAAAGTTAAGATTAAGTCAGAGTTTTGGCTGTTCGTTACAACAACGCTTTTGTCTGCAAACTGGATAAAGTTGAGGGCAAACGGCGGTAAGTTTCTATCGTCTACTTCAAAAGTCTCTGCCCCGATGGTTTCTGCTGCAAACCTGATTCTTTTTCGGGTCCCATGACCTTGCCTTGAGTAACTTTCGGCGACAAGTAGTTGCAAATTATTGTCTTTATCTACAATTAGAGCAGCATGGGTGTCGATGTGGGTATGATGCGGCTCGAGAGTTTGTTTTTTAGGGTCTACTAACGGTAGAGGTGCGATTTTAAAACCGAATTCCTTGAGTTTTTGAAAACCTTTGTCTTGATCTCGAACTGGCCATAGACCCTCACTGACTAAAATTGCATCCTTAGCATGGAGAACAGAACCGCCTTCCGCAAACAGAGATTTTACAGTACCATCATAATTTGGTATGTCTTGGAAATAGACTGGATGGAGTAAAGTTAGAGGACCAATTGTGGTAAAGCCATCCCGAGTCCAAACTGTTGGGTGATCTATAAAAGCTTGGAAATGGGCATTGTCAAATTCTTCAAAATCGGGATAGTCAATGCTTGTGAGTACCATCTGTTCCGTCTCAGGGTCAGTTTTGCCCATGGTGAATTTGTTTTTGACAATAGTTAAGTTTTCTTTACCTACATGGGTGGCTAGGGTAGCGAGTAGATGTAAGTATTCCTGTCCAAGTTCATCTAGACTTTTTTTAACCTGCTCCGTTAGTACATTTCGTGGAATGATTGATGAAAAACCCCGAGGGTCTTCGTCAACCAACTGTCCTGCCTTGAAAGCCCCGCCGTAAAGAAATCCTGGCCCAGGGAAAAGTAATCTATGGCCAGGAGGGAGTGGACTTTCAACCTTTGTCGGTTGTTCAAATTCAGCTGCCATTTGGACAGCTTATACTGCTTTGAGGCTAAAATGTCAAATAAATATCGGCTCAAACTCCTCCTCAGTCTCTAGAAAAAACGTCCTAAGTGCGCTAACATTGGGGAGCCGAATTGTTCTTAATCTCCCCAGGTTTATGAAATCAGAAGTTTTTATCTTTCATGGCACAGAAGGTTATCCGGAAGAAAATTGGTGCCCTTGGTTAAAACAAGAATTGGAGAATTAAGGAGTATTTATCGGAAAGGATGGTCTTATGCAGTCTCCAGTTACACATCGTATAAACGCAAAAGCACTTGACTTGCTCGAACAGCATCCAGAAGGTCTACGTTGGTCAGAACTGCTCTCAAAAATTAAGGCATCAGATCACAACTTTCATCCGAAA
>Ga0155633_116_pt1 | contig 24684 bp, 24 predicted proteins | sample RifCSPhighO2_12_FD_107290 | JGI IMG/M metagenome (GOLD analysis project Ga0155633, IMG submission 107290) | Candidatus Woesebacteria bacterium RIFCSPHIGHO2_12_FULL_44_11 | reverse complement strand
CCAGCATTGATGGCATTAACTTTGTTCCCGGCCCTCAAACATATCCGGAGAATTCAACTATCTATGTCGACGCAACTGGTGCCGGCACAGCTCCCTATTATACCCGACTCGGACCCAGCGGTAATATCGCATATCGGTATTGCGGCACCCCACCAGGCGCGGCGGCTGTCGAGTGCCCGACAGCTGGATATGACTTAAGCACTTCACCCCAAGATTTTTTGATTGCAGAAGTTGAGGTTGACGACAACGATTGCGACAGTGTCCGCATTGATATTGGCCCAGCCACGACACCGACCCCGAGCCCAACGCCTACCGCCTCACCAAGCCCAAGCCCGTCACCAACCACAGCCGGAAGTCCAACACCGACCGGTAGTGCCACCCCAACGGCTACACCAAGATCGACAGCTACCCCAACGGCTACACCCAAAGCAACGGCGACACTTAAGGCCACCGCCACCCCCGCGGCCCCAACTACCCCTCCAGACGTTCCGGAGTCCGGAATCAGCACCCCTGCCATCATTGGCCTCTCACTGGGGACACTGATGCTCATTTTCTCGCTCGCCCTAGCACTCTAAACTACTTCCAGGAGGAGAACCAATAGTAGGAATTGTCCAACCATATGGGAATTTTAATGCCTGTCCAATGGGGGAAAAAGTAAATAAAAACCAGCAGTCCAATAAACAAATAAACGAATAAAAATCTGGGAAGCCGTCGTAAAGCGTACCCCGTGGCTATGGCCAAGAAAGGCAAGCTTGGCAAATAGTGGTAAAGAAACATAATCCGTGGGCTTCCGATCCAAGGAACAAAAAAGGCCAAATACGAAAATGCGACAAAAGCCAGTTTGCGATTTCTTTCCCGAAACGCCCAAACTAAAGCAAGACCGACTGCCACTAGCCCCGGCCAAAAAATAAAAGGGTTACCGGCTGCGTAAATGTTTGCAGTCATGCTACCCTGACGCCCCAAGGTATAAAGCCAAACTGGGCGCAGCATGAAAGGCCAGCTAACGGCTGCCGACTGATAGCTGTGTGTGGCAGTTAATCCGGTATGGTACCACCACATCTGCTTTTGCATTTCCACAAACTGACTCCATGTGTGGCCGGAAACAAACATTGGTAAATAACTGGCCAGATAAACAGCCATGGGCAAAACGGCAAACCACAAGAGACTTGGTTTTACTTTCTTTTTGAAAACAAAAAAGGACAGCCCCACTACCGGCACCAACCAAGCCGCGGTCCACTTGCTCGCCGCTGCTAATCCGAAAAAAATCGCCGAGACCAAATTCCTATCTTTGATAAAACTGTAAAGGCAAGCCAGAGCAAAAAATAAAAAGTAAATATCGTTCATCCCAATGCGGCTCATCACCAAAGGTAACCCGTCAAGGGCAAAAACGGCCGCTGAAACAACCGCAATCTGATCATCTTTACTAATCTCATGCGCAAGTTTGTAGACCAGATAAACCGCACCCACCCCAAAAAGGGCCGCCGGGGCTCTCCAGCCGACAGAGTTTTCGCCTAAAAGCAACATCCCACCGACCATTAAAAGTTTTGCCAGCGGCGGGTGGGTCCACTCATAGGCAAAGCCTTCCGGGGGCGTATTCCACCATTCCCAAGCTTGCCTCTCCCCGTGCAAAATAACTTTTGCCGTAAAAGCGTGATACACCTCATCAAAATACTCTTGCTTGGGACTGGCCAAACCAATCAATCGGGTGATCGCCGCAAACAAAATAATCGCCCACAGCGCTTTTTTTGTGAACACCACTATTGGCGGACGATACCGATCAAAAAAAATAAGTAAGAAGAAAATGGCCAACAACCCCGCAGCAGTCACTTTGGTCAACTCCCCAGTTAAGGTAAGCAAGTTTTGGCTAACCAAGAAGTTGGTATTGTAATAAGCATAAGGGTGATACAAATTAAGCAAAAACAAAAAGCTCACAACTACAAAACCTGCCAATAATTTTTTGTCTTTTAAAACGCCCGCTGCAGTTATCAAAAACGCTAGTGCAGGAAACAAATAGCGCTCGTGTACTCGGGTGGGAAAAAGAAAGAAGGCTAAAAATAAAAGACTGGCAACTAAGTAGACAAAACCTTTCTCATTCAACTTCGCTCGGAATTTTAAGAAGATAAAAAGTACGCTCAAACCAAAAGCCACTGCTCCCCAGGCAACATACGGCAGGCCCAAAAACACCATTGAGTCTGCCTTCCACATGCCAACGAGTGACCAAAGGTTAAAAGCAAAAACTGACGTGTAAGCATAATACTCACCCATCTTAGAAATTAATTCGGGGAGGCCCAAAAAGGGGTCGCTGGGGAAAAAGGGGAGTGCCAGAACCAAAATTGCAGCCACAGCTGTACTCCCCCAAATTAGCCACTTTTTGGCCGGGAATTTTTTCGCCATCAATAATATCAAAAGGGGAACAACTGCTATCGCCTGGGGTTTGATCAAAAAGGCCGCGGCCCAAGAAAGGCTACTTAGAACAACTTTCCTTTCAACAAGAAGATAAACCGCAAGAAACAAAAATAGTGCCAAAATGCCGTCGATCTGGCCCCAGACAGAGCCGTTAAAAAGGATTGCCGGATTTAAAGCGTAAAGCCCGAAGGCGGCCAAACCCCACCTTTTGGACTTGGGCGAAACAATCTTATAAATCAGCAGACCCAGAACAATGTCCGCAACCATGATTGGAATTTTAACCGCTAAAGGGTTAGTTAATCCCAGCTTGCCCATCGCCCAAAGCCAATACAAAAACCCGGGAGTGTACTGCGTCCAAACCGCGTCACTGTAAAACCCGGTCGGTCCGACTTGAGCCAAGCGGTTGGCCCAGCCCAACCAAGCGTTCATATCAATCTCAAAACTGGGTAAAAAGCTCATGGCCAAACGGACAAAAAAAGCAACAGCTGCTAAAATTAGTATGTGAAAATTGCGCCGCGTCATTTACTTATCTTTCTTATCCTAACACGCCTGATACTCTTTTTTCTGCCTCTAATTAACCCCGACTGGACTTGGAATCGCTGGGATGGACCCCACTACTTATACCTTGCCCAACACGGCTATACCAATGTCGGTGATGAGGCCAATTTTATCGTATTTCTGCCCACTTTTCCTCTTTTGGTGCGGGCGGGTCTTCTTTTGGCAGCTAACCCCGAAATTGTTGCCAGTGGACTTTCATCAATCCTGTTTATAATCGCAGCCGTTGTTTTTTATAAAATCTCCTCTGCCAAAACGGTCTTCCTCCTTACCATCTTTCCTACCAGTTTTTTCTTTTCTGCCCCTTACACAGAATCTTTGTTTCTCCTGCTTATTTCTCTTGTCTTTCTTTTTGCCATCAATAAAAGGTGGTTACCAGCGGGCCTTGCTGCCGGACTTCTAACCCTAACCAGGCCGTTCGGGTTTCTGGTTGTGGCCGCACTACTTGTTGAGTGGTTAAGTTCAGAAAAGAAAAGGGTTCGTGAGCTTTCTGCAATTATTGTTCCTAGCGCTTTAGCAATCATGGCTTACCTCTATTTAAACAAAGCAGTTTACTCTGACTTTTTTGCTTTCCAGAAAATTCTCAACCAGAACTGGTACAAAAGTTTTGAATTTCCTTGGCGGGGAATCATTTCAAGTTTGAAAAGGGAAGACATTATGACCGGGGTAGTGGAAGGACTAACTTCGATAGTGGCCTGGGCGTTTATTCCAATTAGTTTTGTCAAAAAGTTCAAAATAAAATTTTCTTACCGCCTTTACTATTTACTTGGAGTTGTGATGTTCACCTCAACCAGTTTTATTCTATCCACCCCGCGCTACCTGCTATCGCTGCCGCCCTTTTTTATGATTTTGGCTCGTTTACTTGAAAACAAAATTCTCTTTGCCGTCTGGACCGTACTTTCCGCGGCTGGATTTGTCTACTTGACTCAACTTTTCCTGCGGGGTCAATGGGCATTTTAGCGACTCTTTTGCTGGTCTAAATGCCGAACCAAAAAGAAGACTCCAACCATACTCAGAACTCCCAGAACATATATGACATTCACAAAATTCATTTTTTTCTTTTCTTTCTCCCGCCCAGATAAACTAATAGAATCAGCAGCGCCGTAGCAATACCGCCCAGCCCAAATGCTAATCGAATCTGTTCCTGCGTGATCATCTAATTAATTTTAAAGCAAAACGCAAAGAAATGTAAGTGAAAAGCAATCCGACCCCAATATTTATTAATACCTCTTCGCTGGTTGCTGTCCGAGAGAAAACACTGGTAATCACTCCGGCCGCGAACCAGGCCGCAGCAATGGTCATAAAAAACTCAGCCAAAAGTCTCCTTTGCTCTTTGGTATACTCCAGCACCAATTCTAGTATAACAAAAACAAAGTACAAAATTTGCTTTTAAAAATCCCTTTTGTTAAACTTCCAACAACATGGGAAACAGAGAAAGAATTCTTTGGGCAGACGACATGATTTTCCTACATGAGGGAGCACTTTTTGAGTTTGTTGAGGAGGATGGTCATGAAATTGTTGGTAAGGCAAAATCTGTTGAAGAGGTAGATCAACTATTAGATGAAGGTATAAATCCAACAGTGGCAATAGTGGACGCCAATATGCCCTCAAAAGGTGATGGTGAAAAAGCCGCAGCAATCATTAGGGAAAGGTCTCCAGAAACAAAAATTGTTTCTTTCTCTTCACAAAGGCAGACCTGGGGAGATGAAAATTGGACAAAAGACATGGGTTTGAACCAAATTCTAGAGGGAATAAAAAAGCTTTAACTTCAGTCAAGAATAGTTTTAACCCAAGTGTGGATTTCGGAGAAATCTTCGGCACGGGGGATAAAAACATATAAATTGTCATACTTGAGAGATTTGGGGGGGACGACAAGAAACTCTTCGGGAACTACGTACGAATTTAAGTTATCCCTTGCCTCAAGCAATCTCCTGGCCACCACCGCCATGGCCCGGGTGTCCAGATCCGTTTCCACCGACGCTTTGGCTGCGGTCCAAACCCGAAGCACCTTGCGTGGGCGCAACAACAACTTTGGAACCAGAGCCGCTTTTTTTATGGCCGCTAAAACCTTCTGTTGCCTGGCCGCACGGGCCAGATCCGTTCCTTCTACCTCATCCTGGCTATTTCTTGAGCGGACAAATTTCAAGGCCGTTTCTCCGGTCATTATTTGCAATCCCTCTTTAAATTCAATAGTTTCGTACCGACAAGCAAATTCCGGGTCCCCACCACACTCATCATTTTCCCGCCCCGCAACGGGAAAGCGCTCGTCGACAAAACTTCTCTCGACAGCAACTTCAATTCCACCCAAGGCGTCAATGATTTTCAAAAAACCGTCAAAATTAATGACCACCCCGTAGTGCACCGGATTGCCGACAACTTCCTCGATGCTCGATTTGGCCAGAATAATACCTCCACCAGCTTTTTTCTGGTTACCCCAGTAATAGGCGCTGTTTAGCTTGGCACGCAGATCAGCCATCCAAATGTCCCTAGGTAAGGAAACCAAGGTAACTGAAGGTTGTTCGTTTGAAATTGAAGCAAAAATAATCGTGTCGGTCAAGTCCGGTGCATCGTGGCCCCCACCGCCTTTGCCTAAAACGGCAATGTTGGTCCAACCTTCAAAACTCTCAATCCTGCCCTCGGGGACAAAGATGAAAGTTTTGGCAAACAACCAGTACTGGGCCAGGGTTGTATTTTTCAACGCAAGCCCAAAAAGAAAAATCACCAGCGCTGCCCCGGTCAGGACAAGAGCAGCAACGGTTAGTCGAGCCGCCCAGATATTTTTCAGAAAACGCCTTTTTAATTTGGAGAAGATCTTTGCCTTTTTAGTCATGCTAGAATTAGTCTGATCTGTCTCACTCATGACTACTATTCTAGACTCTCTTAACCCTGCTCAACAAGAAGCTGTTACTTATGAAGGCAGCCCCTTGCTGGTTTTGGCCGGTGCTGGAAGCGGCAAAACACGAGTTTTGACCTACAGGGTGGCCTGGTTTATCCAAAACTCGGTTTCCCCCTCAAATATTTTGTTACTAACTTTCACCAATAAAGCCGCCGGGGAAATGAGGCAACGGGTGGAGACGCTCACCGGCAAGACTCCGGGTTTTGCCGGAACTTTCCACTCGTTTTGCGCCCGGGTCCTGCGCATCGACGGCAAAAACATCGGTGTCGCTGACAATTTTTTGATCTTTGACGCACAGGATCAGAAAGAGGCCCTACGAGAGGTCGTCACCAATCTTGGTTTGAGTGAAGATTCATACAAACCGTCTTCGGTTGCCTCCGTCATCTCTGAAGCCAAAAACCAGATGTTGTCCCCTTTGCAGTATGCCGAGATCGCAAGAGGCGACTGGCAGGAAAAAATATTCTCACTTTACCAGTCTTACGAAAAAATGCTAATGGACATCGGCGCGCTTGACTTTGACGACCTTTTGCTTAAAACCGTAAAGCTTTTTAACCAACACCCCCAAGTACTTGAGAAATGGCAAAAAAAACTGACTCACGTTCTGGTTGACGAATGGCAAGACACCAACAAAATTCAGTATCAGATGGTACGGCAGATTGTTGGTGAGAACGAAAACTTAACCGCTGTCGGGGATGCGAGTCAATCAATTTACTCATGGAGAGGAGCAGATTACCGAAATATTAATTACCTAATGCGGGATTACAAAAATCTCAAGGTTATCAATCTTGAGCAGAACTATCGGTCGACCCAAAACATCTTGTCCGCTGCAAACATAATCATTTCTCAAAACAAGTCTCATCCCGTTCTTTCTCTCTGGACCAAAAACGCCACCGGAGAAAAAATCAAAATCTATCAGGCCAAAAGTGGTCTTGATGAAGCTTCCCTTGTGACTAACGAGATTAACAATTTAACCATGAAACAATTTAACAATTTTGATATTGCCGTCCTCTACCGCACCAATGCCCAAAGCCGTGTCTTGGAGGAAGCCTTCCTACACGCCGGCATTCCCTACACCTTGGTCGGGGGAGTCAAGTTTTACGAGAGAGCGGAGATAAAAGACGTCCTTTCATACTTAAGGCTTTTGGTAAACCCCAAAGACACTATTGCCCACAAAAGAGTCCTCAAGTTGGGTAAGGGAAGGTTACAAAAGTTTGAAAATTGGAAATTGGAAATTGGAAATTGCGAAGCATATACCACTCTTGACCTTCTGGACTCCACACTAGCCAAAACCGGATACCTGGAAAAGTACGCTCGCGACTCTGAAGAAAATCTGGCCAGGCTTGAAAACATTAAGGAATTAAGAAGCGTCGCAGCCGAATTTCCAAATATCCATGAATTTTTGGAAAACGTAGCCCTAGTGCAGAATGAGCAAATCAACCAACCCGTAACGCGTAACGCGCAACCGAATAACTCTATAACACTGATGACTTTGCACGCTGCCAAAGGGTTGGAGTTTCCGATAGTGTTTATTGTTGGTATGGAGGAGGGGCTTTTCCCACACTCCCGGAGTCTTTGGGAAACCGATCAATTGGAAGAAGAGCGGCGACTGGCATACGTAGGCATGACCCGGGCAAAGGAAGTTTTGTACTTAACCTATGCTGCCCGCAGACTATATTTCGGTCAAAAAGCCAGCAATCCGCCCAGCCGCTTTATTGTTGATATCCCAGAGAACTTAATAGAAAATATAGAAAACGCATGGATTTAGGCAAAGTTGCTACTCATCCTCTACAAACCACTGCTTGGGCAGACTTCCGCCGCGAGTGGGGGAATGAGGTTTTCGACACCAAATATGGAATTATTGTCGTTAATCGGCTTCTACCCACTGGTCTGGGTCTGGGGACTTTCATCCGCGGGCCCAAACCCACAAAACAAATGCTTGAGGAGTTGGCAAAGTTGGGCAAAAAAGAAAAATTAATTTTTATTAAGTTAGAACCTAATGTTTTAAAAAATAACGCCGATGTTAACCTTTTACACAAGGCGGGCGCCGTCCCTGGCAAAACCCTCTTCACCCCCACCAGTTTTTGGATTGACTTAACCAAATCTGAAGATGAATTAATGAAAAGTTTTACCAGTAAAACCCGCTACAACGTCAGGTATGCTCGGCGCAAAGGGGTCGAGGTTGTCGAAGATAACTCTGATGCGGCTTTTGAAAAATACCTTGGTCTCACCCGCGAAACCGTCGCCCGTCAGGGCTTTTACGCTCATAGTGAGCGCTATCACCACCTAATGTGGAAGCATTTAAGAAAAGCTGGCATCGCCCACCTCTTAGTGACCAGGCATAACAAAGAAACTCTTACTGCCTGGATTATCTTTCATCACGGAGACTTTATCTATTATCCTTACGGGGCCTGGTCAGGGAGCCATCAAAATCTCCAGCCCAACAGTTTGATGATGTGGGAGGCTATAAAACTGGGTAAAAAACTCGGGGCCAAAACCTTTGATCTCTGGGGCAGAGAGGAGGGGAAGGGGTTCACCAAGTTTAAGGAAGGCTATAGCCCACAAGTCGTTGAATTTCTGGGAACTTGGGATTTGGTCATAAATAAACCTTTGTATTATTTGTATCGAATGGGGGAATCTCTCCGCTGGCCAATCCTACACCTCAAAGCAAAATTTATAAAACCAACTTTCTAATGGATATCAGGCAGTCTTCAAACTATGCCAAGTATATGCGGCGGCAGGGGTGGAAAGTGGAAAAAATTAACGGCGTTTATTGTTACCTTAAGAAATTCCCAATTATTGGGTATTTTTGTAAGATCCAGAGGCCGGGCACGACATTGGGCGAAAGGGATATTAAGCTATTAAGAAAAAAATACAGAATCTTTCAAATTGTAGTGGAGCCGAGTGACGAGAAGCAGGGGACAAGGTTAAAAGATCTTGGCTTTAAATTAACAAAATCACCATACTTGCCAAGCAAAACCCTCATTTTAGATTTAAAAAAACCAAAAAATATTTTATTTAAAAACTTAAGCAAAGACGCGCGGTATTCCATTAACAAAACAAAAGCTCTCCCACTTTTCACAGGCCATGATTTGCAGAGTTTTCACGAAAGTTGGGGGAAAGCTGTCAAACTAGCTCATCATGTGCCAAAGTTATCCACACTTCAAGCCCTGAGCCAATCCTTTACCCATAGTGCTCTATTCCTTGCGTCGCACAATAAAATAAATGATGTAAATTTTACCTCAGGTGCGCTCTTTCTTCACTCGGGTGATTTTGTCTACTACTGGCAAGCCTTTACCTCCCCCGCCGGCAGGGCAGGGCTCGCCCAATATAAAATCTTGTGGCAGGCAATACTATGGGCGAAATCAAAAGGTGCACGTTTTTTTGATTTTGAGGGCATCTATGACCCCCGCTTCCCCCAAAAATCCTGGCTCGGTTTCACAGTTTTTAAAAAGAAATTCGGCGGAGTTGAAAAATCCTATCCCGGAGCTTACACAAAGATTTATTTTCCGAGAAATTTTAAAATCTAAGCAATCTATCAAGTAACTTGTAAACTTCTCTGCGATGACCTATCAAAAAAACAACTTTCCGGTCCGTGAAGCTTTTGTAGACAATTCTGTAATTACCTACTCTGATCTTATAAACTTTTTTATATCCTGTGAGCTGCTCAACTTGTATTTCTGTTGGGTTCCCAAGCTGCCTGATTTTTCGACCGACAATGACCTGAAAAGTCTTGGGCAGTCTTTTGAGTTGCTTCTCGGCCCTTGGATCAATAATCACCCTCATATTCCCAGCTCAGCTGCCACTTCCTCAAAATCACGCCCCTTGCCAAAATCCGTTTCCTCTAAGGCTTTCCGGTCAATATAATCTTCCACAAAAGTAATTATTTTTTCAAACAAATCTTTACCAACCACATAAGCCTGGGTTTTGCCCCTTTTTTGAATCGCCACCGGATAATCTTTAGAGGCCGCGATCACCTTGGCGGGGCTGGTTTTTAAATCAGATATCGAAACATTGGTCACAAGTGAATGATATCATAAACTGGTCTTCCGTCAAGACCTGTTTACCGGGTAGGTCCATAACAAGTTGAAAACCCTCCTCAAATGCTTTTAAAAGTCAAATTTTAAAGTTATAATTAGCCGGTGAATAAAAGGGTAATAATTCAAAAAACCGCCAAACATGTAAAAGAAAGGCTCCTTGGCGAAGGTTCGGGTCATGACTGGTGGCACATTCTCAGAGTTTGGAATAATGCCAGAACTATCGGCAAAAAAGAGAGAGCTGATCTTTTTGTTGTCGAACTTGCCGCTCTTCTTCATGATATTGCTGACTGGAAATTCCACGGCGGCGATGAAACCGTCGGTGCAAACCTGGCAAAAGAGTGGCTCAAAAGCTTAAACGTCGATTCAGGTATCGTTAATCACGTCTCGGATATTATCGCTACAAGCTCGTTCAAAGGTGCTGGGGTAAAAACCAAAATGAAAACTCTCGAAGGAAAAGCCCTCCAAGATGCCGACAGACTTGACGCCATCGGCGCAATCGGAATTGGCCGAACTTTTGCATACGGCGGATTTAATAAAAGGGAAATGTACAATCCAGAAACAAAAATCCAAATGGCGAAAAGTTTCGAGGAATACAAAAAGGCTGGACAGACTACAATTAACCATTTTTATGAGAAACTTCTTCTATTAAAGGGTCTAATGAACACCAAAGCCGGAAAGAAAATCGCTCAGGGACGACACAAATATATGGAGAGTTTTCTCAAGCAGTTTTTTGCCGAATGGGACGGGAAAAAATAAGAAAGATATAACAATGGCAACAGACTTTAAGCTAAACGCATTACTAAGCTTACCTAAAAACTTCAACGAAAAACTTGAAGTTGGCAAAACTTACACCATCCAAAAACCGGATTTTAGGATCATGCCTTTCAATATCCCTATGGAACTTTCAACCCACGATCACCAATATTTGGCCAAGGTTAAAGTCAAAGAACTAAAAATAACCACCGACGGAACACAAGTTGCCTTTGAAGTTCTAAAAATTTTTTCTCCTGAAGAAGCCAAAGTTTATACTGATAACTTTATCTGATTACTCCGTACTACAAAATATTTTGTTGCCGTAAGCATTACAAAATCAGTTTGATTGTTGAAGCCAGAACCATGACCACAAAAAGTTTTTTAACCCAAGTATCACCTTTTTTAATTCCATAACTTGCACCAAGATACGAACCCAACGACATTCCAATTATCAAAAAGGCTCCATAAAACCAATCAATTATTCCGTGAGTCCCGTAAATAAAAACTGCCATAACTGCAATGCCGGTGGCCAAGAGCTGTTGCGTTCCTGCGCTTTCAATTAATGTTTTTCCAAAGATAAGGATCAGTATGTAAGAAGAAAAAATGGCAAACCCGCCACCAAAAAAAGCGCCCCAGAAACCAACAAATAAAAATGAGAGATAACCAAAAATTTTTAACGCTGGGCGATTCAGCTCCTTTTTCTCGAGTCCTGACTTTCTGTCCAAGAGCACAACACCTAAAACTGCCAAAATAAGTACACCAACAATCTTTTCTAAAATTTGATTGGGAATCGTTAAAAGACTGTTGGCCCCAAAATAAGCGCCGATTATAGATAGAATCGCAATCGGGATAGCAACTTTGTAGTCAACCTCCCCGCTTTTATGAAACCTAAACAGACCGGTCCCGCTCATCCCCAAAGAACCAAACTTATTGGTGGCGATAGCAATTTGAGGAGGAAATCCCAGAAAAATTAGCGCCGGGATGGAAACTAGTCCTCCTCCACCAGTGTTAATTCCCAGAAATGAGGCAATCAGTCCAACAATAAAAACAAGCAAGAATCTTAAAATCTCTGGCATATTTTAGTCTACACCACAAAATATCTTATATTCACAATTCTGGCAGAAGAAGTGGTTGGAGCAGGTGAAGTCGGATTTTTCGATTTCGGCGCGGATGGCTAAGATTTCGCCCTTGGCCGCTTTCAGTTGTTCAGCCGAACGGATGGTTGAGATTTTAGTTGCCGTATCAAAATAATAAAGCGTTAATTTGACCTCCTGTGGTTTAACTCCAAATGGTTTCTCGGCAATTGACGTTGCCGCCAGCGCATAAAATGTCAGTTGCAAGTCGTGATCCACTTCTTTTTGGGTTGGCACGTTAGCCCCGGTTTTGTAATCAATAATTTCAATTTTGCCTCCCCGCAATCTATCTATCCTGTCAATCCGGCCACCGACTTTCAAGCCCTGGCCAACCGGAACGGTGAAGCTTTGTTCCAGAGCCATTGGCAATCTTTTGGCGTCAAACTCACTTTTCAAAAATTCAGCCAAATATCCTTCCCCATGAGCAAGCATTTTCTGCTCATGAGATTTTGATTTATAACCCTCATTAAGCCAATTTCTTTGCAGGCATTTAAGCAACAAATTTCTGGTTGGCTTCTTACCGACTTTAACTAATTCATAAAATTCTTTGAGAGCCCCGTGCAGCGAAGTTCCAAAACTCATGGCAGCTGAGGGCGGTGTAGGGATATTGAGCAAATACCGCAGTTTGTAGTGCAAAGGGCAAGTTTTAAAAGTTTCAATTTGAGAATAACTTAGATAATCGACGTGTAAATGTTTGTCCGTTTGCGAGTTACGCGTTGCGGGTTGTTGTTTGTAATCCAAAAAGCTCCGCTTACTACTTGATACTTGATACTTAATACTAGTAGCTTCGCCGCCAAGTGCTTCCGAAATAAACGGCGACAATCTTTTTTCGCGCTTCCCTTCCCCATAATAATCGGCCGCCGTGAAATATAATTTCTTTTTAGCCCGGGTCATACCGACGTAAAAAAGGCGGCGTTCCTCCTGGAGATGATAATCCTCCTCCGGCAGAGTTTCTTTGATTAATGCTTCCGGAATTGGGATCTGCTCAGACCTCTCAATTGTCGGAAAGCGCTGGCCTACCAAATTAACCAAAAAAACAACTGGAAATTCAAGGCCCTTGGCACTGTGGACGGTTAAAATGTTAACGGCGTTAATATCACTCCAGTCAATGTCGGCTGCCAGTGGCGACTCTCCAACTTCGCTTGCAAGCTCGAGCCAATCAACAACCGCCGGTACAGTTGCGTCTTCGTTATCAACTTCATGGGTTTTGAGTTTGTCAAAAAACTTGGCGATATTGGCCGCCCGCTTTTCGGCCTGGATGTCTTTGGCATCAATTAAGTTTTGAATGAGCCCCGTACTTTCCAAAAATAAATAAAGCAGCTGCCCGGCAGTCTCTCGTCGGACTAGCTTGAGATGTTTTTTAATTAACTCAATTAACTTAATTAACTTTTTATCTTCCTTTTCGCCTTCTAAAATCTCAAATAAACTTTGATTCCTTTTTCGCGCTTGGCTGGCCCAGCGAACCAAATCACGGGCCGGAATGTCAAAATAGTCAATTGATAAAAGTCTGTATAAAGCAACCGAGTCGTCTGGGTCATAAAGAACTTTAAGATAAGCGATTAGATCTAGAATCTCAGACTGTTTAAATAGCCTCCCCGGTCCTAGAAATTGATACGGAATGCCGTGGCGGCCTAAAGCGCGAACAAAGGGCTCGGCGTGACTATTCGCCCGCACTAATATGGCAACATTTTGCCAATCAACTTTCAATTTTGTGATCTCTCGAGCCACCGCTTCAGCCTCATTCTCGACTCGATCGGTGTGAAAAAACTTAATTGATTCGCCTTTTTCCTTAGACTTAGACTGCAACCTTTTATCTATTTCCTCTTTTACCTCCAGTCTGTCCGGATTGTTCATTTGAATTAAGTCATAGGCCCGATTCAAAATTTCCTGAGTCGAGCGATAGTTTTTGGTAAGGGTGACAATTTTGGTCTTGGGATATGTTTTTCTGAAATCTAAAACATTAGAAACCGCCGCCCCACGCCACTTGTAAATTGATTGATCATCGTCACAAACGGCCGAGATATTGGCATTTTTTCCAGCCAGGAGCTTCACCAATTCGTTCTGAGCAATATTGGTATCCTGAAACTCATCCACCAAAATATATTTAAATTGCTTCTGGTAACCGGTAAGAATATTGGGTCGGTCGCGAAAAAGTTTGAGAGTTTTGGTTATCAAATCTCCGTAATCCATCTTCCCTGCTTTAGTCTTTAGCTCGTCGTATTTCTGGTATGCTTTGGCCAACTCCAGGGTCTTTTTCATTTCCAGCTTCTCAGTTTTAAGCTTTTTTGCGTAAGTTAAATAATCCTGTGGACTTATGTCTTCATCTTGAAGACGTGAAAAATGCTCAACCATTCCTCCCACAAATTTAGTTGGGTTACCCAAAGGGCGAAAATAATCCAGGTCAAACTGAAAAAGGCTATTTCTTACAAATTGGATTGTCTGGGCCTGGCTCATCAAATGAAATCTGGGATCAAGACCAATGTGCAAAGCTTCAGCTCGCAAAACCCGATCACAAAAACTGTGGAAGGTCATTATCCACATGCTTGTGTAGCCCAGGGGCATGGCCACATCCACCCGCTCTTCCATCTCCAATGCAGCCTTGTTGGTAAAAGTCAGAGCCAGAATCTCGCTTGGTTTTGCTAAACCAGAAGTAATTAAATGTTTTATCCTCTCGGTAATTACAGTCGTCTTTCCCGTCCCCGCTCCGGCGATAATTAAAAGCGGCCCTTCTCCCCACCCCACCGCTTCCTTTTGTTGTTTGTTCAAGCGAACTGAAGTGTTTACCCCCATGCGGGAAGATTATATCATCCCTCAATTTTTTTAGGGCCCTCTTTTACTCCCTCTCCCAGCTCTCTGGTAGAGGAGATTTTTTGGCCCAGGTTGGTGAAAGAGGTAAAAACTTCACTCATTTTGTTGTAAGCCCTGCCAACGTGGCTTTGAAGGGTAGTCAGGTTATCTTCAAGCTTGGCGTAATCTTTTTGAATTGCGCGCAAAAGCACGAATACTTTTCTGGCTTTGGCCTCAATTTTTTGACCTTCAAAAGACAGCAGAATGGTTTGTAGGTGAGCATACAAAGTTGTGGGTGAAACGGGATAAACCCGGGCCCTCTGTGCCAGACTCAAAAGTTGCGGTTCGTTGACGACTTCGTAGTAAACCGACTCGCTTGGGATATACATCAGGGCAAAGTCCATCGTCCCCTCCTCCGGTAAAATGTATTTTTTGCTGATATCTTCAATGTGCTTTTTGATGTCCCGGATAAATTGTTTTTTGTGTTCATTTTGTTCAGCTTTGCTTTCCGCTTTATTCATTTTCTGAAAATTTTCCATGGGAAACTTGGAGTCAATCGGTAGAATTCCGGCCGCCGTGGTAATGGCTGCGTCAACTTTCTCACCGGATTTGAAGGAATACTGGAGGTGAAAAGAACTTTTGGGAAACATCTGTTCAATAAGATCTTTTAAAACTTGCTCACCAATGTTTCCCCGCAGTTTGGGGCTGGCTAAAAACTGTTGGAGCTCTTTCATGCCCCGGCCAATCTCTGAGAATTCCCCGATATTTTTCTGAACTTCCCCAATAACCCTTGCGGCCCGGTCTAGCCGTTCATTCATGGTCTTGGTTTGACCTTCCATTCTTTGGTTCGTGCTCTTCAGCCATTCGACAATGTCGTCGGAAGGCCTTTGGGATTTGATCAATAAACCCAGAACCACAAAGCCGCCAATTAAAACTATCAAGATGACTACCGGATCCATGCTATCCTAGTATAGTGAAGGACAAGCGCCTGCGCCAGATCAAATCAAGGAAAAATTTTTTACCAACTTTACTGATATCTTTTGGTCTTTGGCTTCTTTTGGGAGTGATAATTTATTTTGTCGACCCGGATATTTCCTGGGCTAAACCGGCTTTTTTTGTGACTTTTTTTACCGCTCTTTTTTTAACTTTCTCCCTACTTGCAGCCAATACCCGCCGCGGATTTACAATTGCCGTGGTAGTTACTTTGTTTGCAACTTTAAGACTCTTGGGAGTAGGAAATGTTCTCAATCTTTTTTTATTAGCCGGGGTTGCAATTGCCTCTGAAATCTACTTTAATCTAACAAAGTAAGATGCGCGTCTCCCAAAACTCACTTAACCCCTCTTTAAAAAACCAAATTATTAAAACTTTCGCGCAAACTATTAGTGATTTTAAAAATATCAGTCAGATCAAAACCTTTCTTGATGATTTTTTTACACCGGCGGAAATTGAAACCTATGCCAAACGCCTGGCGATTGCTTATTGGCTTAAAAAAGGCCGCAGTTATGAAAATATTAAAGGAAATTTGAAAGTCAGCAGCGCAACGATTGCCGAAGTCAAACAAACGATGGATCGGCCTGGGTTTGAACAGGCCATCAAAGCCATCGAGGCTGAAGAATGGGCCAGTGTCTGGACCCAAAAAATCCAGAAGTTTGCAAGACTTGACAGAAAGTAGTTCCTATGTTTAAATTCGCATAATTATGGGGGTAGAACAATCCACTGAAGGTCTTCTCACAAAAGCGAGGGGAAATCCAAATCTCATAGATCTTGTCGAGGCTCTCCTACAATCTCCAATGGTTGGGCCTCTACCCAGATATGGGACTTATAAAGGGAACTTTGAAGCAGAAATTCCGCACATCTTGAGATCATCAACTACAGAGCATGTAGATATCGTAAAAGAACCGACAAAAACAGGTGACAGAGTGCTTGTCTGGACAGCAGTCGAATGGCCAGAATATGAGCCACCTTTCGACATGTAAGCGGTAAGGTTAGCTTCAGTTTGAAATTTCATCCCCTTACTGATAAACTACAGGCAATGACAACTAAAACCTCCGGCATGATGCAGCTTGCCGTCTGACGCGGAGGTTGAAGTTGTGGAAGAAACAAACCTCCGCAAAGGAGGTTTTTTAATTTGCATAAGAGTTATAATTTACTAACATGGCAAAAAAGAAATTCTACGTCACCGCGGCAATTCCGTACGTTAATGCGCCCCCACATATCGGGCACGCATTGGAGTTTGTGCAAACAAACACTATTGCTCGTTATCATAAACTGCTTGGCGAGGACGTGCTTTCTCTGTCTGGTGGAGACGAAAACGCTCTAAAAAACGTTCAGGCTGCAGAAAAAGCGGGTGAACCAGTAAAAGAGTTTGTTGATAAAAATACAGAGCTTTTTCGCCAACTGGCAATCAAATTAAATGCTGAATTTGACGTTTGGCAAAAGGGCAGTGATACTAAGCTACACTTCCTTTCCTCACAAAAGCTCTGGCAACTTTGCCAAAAGGATATCTACGAAAAGGATTATGAAGGACTTTATTGCGTTGGTTGCGAAACATTTTATACTCCCGACGAATTAGACGAAAATGGTGAGTGCTTCGAACATCCGGGGAAAAAACTCGACAAAGTCTCGGAAAAGAATTATTTTTTTGCGCTTTCAAAATACCAAGAAAAACTAACAGAAATCTACGAAAACGGCAAAATTGAAATTTGTCCTGAGCACAGGAAAAACGAGGTATTGGCATTTATAAAACAAGGGCTTCAGGATATTTCTATATCTCGCTCAAATGAGCGGGCTAAAAATTGGGGTGTGCCAGTTCCGAATGATACTAGCCAGCGTCTTTACGTCTGGTTTGACGCCCTCAACATTTATCAGTCTGGAATTGGCTTTGGTTGGGATGATAAAACTTATCAAAAATGGTGGCCCGCCGACTTGCACGTCATTGGCAAAGGGATAATACGCTTCCACGCCGTTTATTGGCCCGCATTCTTACTCTCAGCAGGGCTCGAGCTTCCCAAGGCCATTTTTGTTCACGACTACTTCACAGTTAACGGTCAAAAGATGTCTAAAACTGTGGGTAACGTAATTGATCCGGTTAAGTTGATTGACAAGTATGGAGCCGATCCTTTACGTTATTACTTCTTAGCTAAATTTAATCCTTTTGCAGACGGAGATTTTTCCGAGGGAAAATTTGTCGAAACCTACAACGCTGATCTTGCCAATGGGTTGGGGAATTTAGTAGCCCGAGTTGCCAAGTTGTGCGAAACGAGTGGTTTTGAATTCAAAGAAACCGCGCCTTCGCTGGACAAAAAGGTTCAAAGCCACCTTGACGAGTTTAGATTCGATAAAGCTTTGAAAATTATTTGGCACCAGATCAGCGACCTAGACAAGACAATCAACGATGACGAACCTTGGAGCATACAGGGTCCGTCCTTGTACGCCATCTTAAAAAGATATGTAAAGGAAATAAGGAGCATTGCTTATAATCTACGACCTTTCTTGCCCCAAACTGCCCAAAAAATTGAAAAACAGTTTCAAGGGCCTAAAATAGAACTAGGGAAACCGTTGTTTCCTCGTCTATGAGAAAATTCTTGCTCCGGCATGAGAAAAAGGTTTTGCGCCTGCTGGAAATTTTCCCCGGTTTTGTTTCCTGGAACTTGATCCTCCTCCCCTATTGGGGTATTTTTGTTATTCCCAATGCCGTCGCTTACTTTGTTCTTATTTTTAATATTTACTGGTTCTATCAATCTTTGATTATCGCCTTCACTTCCGTTCTCAGTCATTTCCGAATCCAAGCTTCAGTTGCGTACGACTGGCTGGCGGACGTCAAAACGTTCCCTGACTGGGAAAAAGTCCATCATATTGTACTCGTCCCAACTTATAAGGAACCCCTGCATATTTTAGAACGAACCCTCAAGGCTTTGGCGAGTCAGACTCTACCCACGGCGCAAATGACAATCGTTCTTGGATTTGAAGACAGAGAGGACCCTCAAGAAAGAGAGAGAAAACAAAAAATTCTAGCTGACAAATACCAAAAACGATTTGCTAATCTTGTCTTCACCAACCACAAATTAAGTGCCGGAGAAACTGTTGGGAAGCACTCCAATCAACGCTACGCTGCCATGGAGGTCAAAAAAAGATTTATTGATACCGGCAAAATTGACATGAATTACACGACAGTAACAAGTTGTGATGCGGACCACGTTTTTCACTCCCAACATTTTGCTGCTTTAACTTTTAAGTTTTTGGATAACCCGAACCGTTTCAAACGCTTCTGGCAGCCAGCTGTCATGTTTTACAACAATATCTGGGAACTGCCCGCCCTCACCCGTGTGCCGGTAACCTTTATGACTATTTGGAATTTATCCCAACTCCCAAGACGCGATCGATTAATCAACGGCCAAAACTATTCGCTTTCTTTCAAACTACTCCATGAGGCAGGTTATTGGGATCCAGACAAGATTCCAGAAGATTGGGGCATATTTTTTAAATCTTTGTTTAAAACAGGTGGAAAAATTGAAGTTGAACCGCTTTACATTCCCCTTCTCGCTGACGCGGCACAGTCAACCACCATCTTCAAAACCCTTAAAAGTACTTATAATCAAATCAAGCGCTGGGCTTGGGGGGCCAGCGATACTCCTTGGATCGTATTTAATTATTTAACTACCAAGGGAGTGCCCTTTTGGGACAAAACTACGCGGTTAACAACTTTCTTGTGGGCCCATCTCTTGTGGCCGGTCAACTGGTTTATTATCACCATTGGATTAACTCTACCTACGATCATCAACCCTGCTTTCGGTCGCACGGCTCTGGGCTACACCGTACCCAAACTCTCATCTTTTATTCTCACTGTCGCTCTGCTTTTCTTGATCGTGATGATAGTTATTGACAATATCTACAAACCAAAAAGACCCGAGGGTTTCCCCCGCTGGCGGGCGTTACTCATCCCCTTGGAATTTGTTCTCATGCCAATCTCGGGATTTTTCTTTGGAGCACTCCCCGGCATCGACGCCCACACCAGACTCATGCTGGGGAAATATATTGAGTACAAAGTGACGGAAAAGGTCTAATTTTGCTACACTGAAAGAGTGTTAACTGTCCTTACTGAAAGCCTTTGGGGAGATGAGGGTTTTAGCGCCATCCTTTCCATGAAATCGATTCCCGAGATCATTAAAATCTCGGCTGCCGACACCTACCCACCGCTTTATAACATCACCGAACACTTGGTTTTTAAGTTTTTTGGCACTGGTGAAGTCGCCATCCGTGGGTTGTCTTTTTTTTACTATCTTGTTGCAGTTTTGTTCACTTTCCTTATTGGTAGCTATCTTTTTAACAAAAAAACCGGTTTTCTGGCAGCGGTGCTCACTTTCTTTAATCCCTTTTTTATGATTTACGCCTTTGAGGGCCGGATGTATTCAATTCTTGCCGCGGGGGTTACTGCCTCAATGTACTTTTTTATTAGGAAAGCCTGGATCCCTTATATTATCGCCACTGCTTTTGCCATGTACTCGCACCACTTTGCCGCCTTTGCCATTGCGGTTCAGGTTCTCTGGTCGGTCTACGAACTAATTAAAGGCCAGGGGGGCTTGTTTGTTAAAAGGCTGAAAGCTTTTGTGGCCGTTGGTGTTCTCTATCTTCCCTGGGTTATCCCCCTTTACCGCCAAGTTACCCGTGTGTCTGAAGGCTTCTGGTTAACAATCCCCACCGTTGCCGACCTTTACAACTTGGTTTTTGATTATCTAGCCCGGGGCAATGGCAAGTTTTTGGCCATCCCCGCACTGGTTTTTGCTTTAACTCTTGTTTTGCTGAGGCGCTGGAACGAAAAAAAAGAGAAATCAGTTTTCCTTTTGGCTTGGTTTGTCGTTCCCATTGTTACCGTTTGGGCTGTCTCTCAGTTTTTCCAGTCAATATTTTTCAACCGCTACCTTATTGCCACCATCCCAGCGGCTATGCTTATCCTTGCCAGTATTCCAAGAAAGTTTGCCCAAGTCCCACAAATTATTCTGGTTGGACTATTTGCTTTCATTTCCTGGCACTATTTTACTCGTCCGGCTAAACCGCCCTTTAACCAGTTGGCTGCATACGTTAGCGAGTCCCGCCGGGGGGATGATTACGTGATCAACGCCGATCCGGGTCGGCATAAGCTCTGGGAGTCAAAGTATTACGGCATTCCCGCGCCGATTTATGTACCCGATGGAAGTGATCTCCCTTTCTTTGTGGGAACGGCCCTTATGCGGGAGGGTGACATTATAAACACTCTTCCTGTCCCCAGAAGAAACAATCCCTTCAGGATCGGAGCTATTGCGACCACGGACTTTGAACCCTTGGAGCTGGTCGGCTATACTGAAAGTGAAACAAAAGTTTTTGGAGACTTGAAGTTCACTTGGTATGAAAAAGCTAATTGACGCCATTGAAAAGCTTTACTTACCCCGCTGGTTGATGCTCCTCCTGGCCATTGTTCTAGTTTTGCGCATCCCGTCATTTTTTGAGCCGTTTAGCTACGGCGACGAAATGATTTACCTAACGCTGGGCAACGCTATCAGAAAGGGGCTTGTTCTCTACAGAGATATTCATGACAACAAACCCCCACTCTTGTACCTCATTGCCGCAGTCGCCGGCAACGTTTTTTGGTTTCGGGCCATTTTGGCAGCCTGGTCGCTTACTACAATTGGCCTTTTTTGGAAACTAGTGAACTTTCTTTTTGGCAAAAACCAATTTCTTATCAAGGTTACAACCATCTTTTTTGCGCTACTTACAACTTTGCCTCTCCTTGAAGGTCAGATTGCCAACGCCGAAAATTTTTTGATCGGCTTTTCCATCGCTGCTTTCTACGTGCTCGTTGCCAGAAAAAACACTTTCCGAAATCTCTTTGTCGGGGGCTTACTTTTTTCCATTGCTGCACTTTTTAAAATCCCGGCCGCTTTTGAGATACCGGTTATAGTCCTTTTCTGGGCAATCACTGCCGAAAAACTCGATTTGAAAAATAGTGCAGTTATTGCGAAAAAGTCTCTCTTGGTTGCGACGGGTTTTTTGTTACCAATTGCTGTAACTTTCATCTGGTTCTGGGTTGCCGGCGCTTTACCACAATACATTACGGCCGCTTTTGGCCAGAATGTTGGTTACCTGTCTTCCTTCAGGCCGGGCGACGTTCGGCTGCCATTTTTACAGCGAAATGCACCACTTTTGATTCGCGCCGGCATAGTGGCAACGGCAACACTAGGACTTTGGCTAGCCAAAAAAAGACTCTCTAAGCCGTTCGTTCTGGCCACGGCCTGGGTGCTCTTTGGACTTTTTGCCGTGGCCCTTTCCGAACGGCCCTATTCTCATTACTTATTACAAATAATGGCTCCCGTCTCGATTTTGGTTGGCATACTGGTCGCAGCCAAAAAAATTGAACAGGTCTATACAATTTTCCCTCTTCTTTTGGTTTTGGTTGTCCCGGTCAAGTATAAGTTCTGGCATTATCCAACTCTTCCCTATTATCAAAGATTTGTGGAGTTTGCTGTCGGGAAAATTAATCGTGAACAATATTTCAATCGTTTTGACGGCAACGTCAACCGCAACTACGCAATCGCCCAGTTTTTGACCCAGTCAAGCTTTCCGGACGAAAAGGTTTTTGTCTGGGGTGACTCGCCACCCATTTATGCCCTGGCCCGTCGCCTGCCTCCAATTAAATACGTTGCCGAATATCACATCAGAGATTTTTCCTCACCAGAAGAGATTGTAAGCACACTTACCGGCAGTCCACCAAGCTACATTGTTATTCTTCCAGACGCTTCCCCATTTCCAGAGTTAAAACAATTGGCCGCTGAAGATTATCTTTTAATCGCCACCATCTCCGAGGCTCAAATCTACAAAATCTTTCCGTCTCTGATACAATAAGCTGACGAATTCATGCTCAAGCGTATCCCTTTCTATAAAATTGTGGTCCCGGTTTTGGCTGTGAACTTACTCCTTGTTCTCCTAGTTATTTTAATGCAAAGATCTCTCCCTCCGGTTATTCCACTTTTTTACGGTCAACCGGCTGGAGAACGTGAGCTTGCCAAGAGCATCTGGCTCATGATCCCTGCCGTTGTTTCACTTGTTTTGGTTGTCATCAACGTTGGTCTGACTAAGTTAGTTGGAGACAATTTCTTGCAAAGGGCGCTGGTCGGGGCAATAGTCGCGGTAACTACTCTTTCTACAATAACCATAATTAAAATTATGTTTTTGGTGGGAAATTTACCAATATGAATATCAAAACCCTGGTTTTAATTCCGGGATCTGTGGCTTTTTTGATTGCCTATCTTGTTACCCCTTTTGTCATCAAACTGGCTTGGAAACTTGGCATTATTGACGATCCGAGCTTGCACCGCCACCCCAAGGTAATTCACAACTACCCAGTTCCCAGAGGCGGTGGTTTGGCAATTTTTGCTGCCATGGCAATGGCCACTCTCTTTTTTCTTCCACTTGATAAACACATTGTTGGTATCTTGTCTGGGGCTGGCATTATCATCCTCCTGGGAATCGCCGACGACAAATGGAATTTAAATCCCTATTTACGGCTGGTGGTTCAATTTCTAGCGGCCAGCGCGCCCATCATTTCCGGCATTGGCATCAGCTTTGTCTCAAATCCTTTTGACGGAATAATTGATTTATCCGTCTACGGGGTCCTGCCCGACATTGCCGCTGCTATTTGGATCGTGGCCCTCATGAATTTTCTTAATATGGGCGCCAAAGGCGTTGATGGGCAACTGCCCGGCATTGCCGCTATCGCCGCCGCGGTCATTGCCATCTTTTCACTCAACTATTCTGCCGACATTGCCCAGTGGCCGGTTATTATTTTGGCCTCAATTACAACAGGGGCATATCTCGGATTTTTACCCTGGAACGCCTATCCCCAAAAAATCATGCCCGGGTTTGGTGGCAGTAATCTGGCGGGATACTTCTTGGGCATTCTGGCAATTCTCTCTACTTCTAAAGTCGGTGTCCTGGCTGTGGTCTTGGGAGTACCGCTTATTGATACCGGTTACGTGATAATAAGAAGGGTGGTCTCTGGCAAATCCCCCGTTTGGGGCGACCGAGGGCATCTTCACCACCGGCTTCTGGACCTGGGTTGGAGTAAACCCGCGGTAGCCGCTTTTTACTGGGCCATAGCCGGACTTTTGGGAATTATGGCTTTGAATTTGAATACTTTGGGGAAGATTTATACAATTGTGGGTGTAGGAGTGCTGGTAGGCGGAATTATACTATGGCTAACATACAGACCCAAGTCCAAAAATTAGTGGCCATTGCCAGGGTCATGCGGCCGGTGCATTGGACCAAGAATTTAGCGATTTTTGCTGCGCTTATTTTTTCTGGATCTCTTTATAACCCCATTCTTTTCACTAAAATTTTCTGGGCTTTCTGGGCTTTTAACTTAGCCGCCTCCGCCACTTATGTTTTTAATGATTTAATGGACGCGGCCGCCGACCGGGCTCATCCGATCAAAAAAAATAGGCCTATCGCCAGCGGTCAAATTTCAAGTTTGGAGGGTCTTATCCTTGCGGCTATTCTGGCTACCGTCGCGCTTTTCTTGGCTGAAAGTTTATCCCACATTTTTTTCATTTTGCTTTTAATTTACTTAGTCATGCAGGCGCTTTATTCTTTATATCTTAAAAACTTGCCCATTTTGGACATTATCATTATTGCCACCGGCTTTATTATCCGTGTCTATTCCGGTGCTTTTGTCATCGATGCGCATTTATCGGTTTGGTTTCTTTTGTGCGTCATTTCAGTAGCACTTTTTTTGGCCTCAGGAAAAAGACGGGCGGAAAGCGGGGCCCTGGGTAAAAAAAGTCAAACGCGCGCCAGCCTCTCCAAATATCCCCGTGAATTACTAAGCTCCTACGTGACCATGTTTGGCAATGCCGCCTGGATGAGTTGGTCCCTTTTTACTTTTTTCGAATCTCCCAAGGCAACCACTCCGGTTTGGCTGTTTTTGGCTGAGCTTTCCCGGACGACAACCGTGAACAAACTTTTAATGATTACCATCCCGGTAACCATTTTTGGCATTATGCGGTACGAAGCTCTAATTTTCAAAAATAAAGCTGAGGCGCCGGAAAAACTGCTTTTGACTGACGCGGCGCTGGTTACCAGCGTGGT
>Ga0155633_108_pt1 | contig 27327 bp, 30 predicted proteins | sample RifCSPhighO2_12_FD_107290 | JGI IMG/M metagenome (GOLD analysis project Ga0155633, IMG submission 107290) | Candidatus Woesebacteria bacterium RIFCSPHIGHO2_12_FULL_44_11 | reverse complement strand
CGTCATTGCTTTTGCCGGAGGCGGCGCGCTGGATACGGTCACGGCTGAAACCGGAGTCTTTTTTAAAAAGCAGGGCAAACAGGATTTGATCAAAGCAATAAAAGAGTTTGAAACAAAAAAGTTTGAAGTACGAAGAATAAAGCAAAATGCCAAAAGATTTTCAAAAGAAAGATTTAAAAAAGAATTTCTGAAATTGATTGATAAACTATGAAAATCGTGATATTTGCGGGTGGTTATGGAACTAGAATGTGGCCTGCGAGCCGAAAATCTTTTCCCAAGCAGTTTTATCCGGTAATCAGGGGAAAATCGTTTTTTCAACAGACCGTTGCTCGATTCAAAAAGAAATATAAGTCTGAAGATATTTACGTTTCTACGGAGGATGCATACGTAAAACTTGCAAGAGAACAAGCTCCAGATATTCCTGCAAAAAATTATATAGTAGAACCTGAGAGAAGAGACCTTCTGGGCGCAGTAGGTTTAGTTGCTGCTGTTATTGACAAGCACAGCCCCGGATCTGTGATGTTTTTTTCTTGGTCAGACCATTTTATAAATGAAGAAGAGGAGTTTTTAAGGGCGGTGCAAGTTGCTGGTGACTTCTGCAAAGAAACCGGTAGGCCAGTCTCTTTGAATGAGAGACCTACTTTCCCATCAACGGCACATGGCTGGGTTCAGATGGGTAAGAAAGTTGACACGCGAGAGAGAAAGGATTTGTACCAGATTCAAAAGCATGTGGAAAAGCCTGATTTAAAAACTGCCAAGAAATACTTTAAGGACGATACTTGGTTGATTCATACTGGATACGGGGCTTGGAGATCAGACTTGATGCTTTCATATTACGAGAAGTATCGTCCAAGTGAGCATGAGGGTTTACTGAAGATCCAAGAGACTTGGGGAACGGACTCAGAAAGAAAGGTGCTGGAGAGAGAGTATGGTTTATTTGAAAAGATTTCTGTTGAATACGGGTTGTTTGAAAAGTTACCTAATGATTTAAGATTGACCATTCCTATCTCGGTTGGCTGGGAAGATGTAGGGACTTGGAAGCTTTTTTTTGATGCAATGAAGGAAGGAAATGAGAAAAATGTAATTGAGGGAGGGGCAGAGGCAGAGTTCGTTGAGTCAGAAGGTAACTTGGTTTATGCAAGAAGAGGCAAACTAGTCGGGATTGTGGGTATGAATAGCCTAGTTGTTATTGATACTGATGATGCTCTTTTGGTTGTTCCAATGGATAAAACAGAAAAAGTGAAACAAATGTTTAAGAAGATCGAGACGGAAAAGTCAAGATATGTTGAATAGACTTTTATAGTATAATGCCACCTGCCCAATATGTGGTACAGAATTATAAAAAGAATAATAGATCTGGTTAGCACCATAATTCTTCTTATTATTTTCTCCCCGATTCTCATTGTTTCCGCAATTTTCATTAAGATTACTAGCCGTGGGCCGGTCTTTGCCGACACCCCCAAGCGCGTAGGCCTTGGGGGCAAGCATTTTTATGCATATAAGTTTAGGACCATGATCCCCAATGCTTACGAACTCCTCCGAAAAGATCCCAGATTTGCCAGAGCCTATAAAGAACAACAGGAGGCCGGAAACTACAAAATAATGAACGATCCCAGAGTAACATCCGTAGGGAGGATCCTGCGCAAGCATTCAATTGACGAAATTCCACAGCTTTTTAACGTTTTAAAAGGGGAAATGAGCCTTGTGGGTCCGAGGCCCTACTATGAAGAGGAGCTAATTAAACAGCAGAGGAAGTACCCCGGAACCCGCGAGCTGGTAAAAGAAGTTTTAACCGTTAAACCCGGAATTACGGGCTTTTGGCAGGTATCGGGACGAAGTGAGGTAACCTTTGACAAAAGGATTGAGATGGATGCTTACTATGCCCGGAAAAAATCAGTCTGGCTTGATCTTCTGATTCTGGCCAAAACCCCCTGGGTAATGGTTAGTGGAAAAGGTGCCGCTTAATAGTGTAGAGTTAAAAAAGTATGGAAATACCACAAATTAAACCGGACGAGTTGGTCAAAAAAAGTTTCAAAGAAAAATTGGTAAGTTTTGTTAAAAAGCGAAAGTGGGTTTTGGTGGGTGTGGGGGTAGGGTTGGCGGTTTTTATGGCAGCAATTATTATTCCTGGCCTTTTGGTTTATAAAAATGCCAGGGCGCTCACGGCCTCAGCCAGAAAATTAGAGTCAGTGGTCAAGGACGAACAAAATATCATCAGAGTTAGGGAAGAAATTGGAAATGTAAGAAGTGATCTGACCTCCTTACAAAAATCATACAAAATTTTAGGCTGGACTCGAATCCTACCGCTTGTAGGTGGTTACTATCGTGATGGGGATGCGGTGATGAAGGCCGGGCAGCACGGCTTGGATGCCGCGGAAATTATTATCACAACGGTTGAGCCCTATGCTGACATAATTGGTTTTACGGGGGATCCGAGCAAAGAGGCCCAAAGTGGAGAAGAGAATGCCAATGACAGAATTGAGTTTATTGTTGCTACAATTGACGACGTTATTCCCCAACTTGAAGAAATTAGCCAAAAAGTAAAATTGGCGCAGGCCGAAATTGACAAGGTTAACCCCAACCGTTATCCCGTTAAAGTTGCCGGTCGCGAGGTTCGCAACAAAATTAAAGATGGGGTGGCCATGGTTGATCAGGGAGCAAGTTTAGTGGAAGACAGCATCCCGCTTCTGCGCGTTGCTCCCTACCTGATGGGTATTGATGGTGATAGGGAATACTTGATCCTTTTCCAAAATGATAAAGAACTGCGGCCCACTGGCGGCTTTCTCACGGCCTATTCTTTGGCCGATGTATCCGAGGGGAAGTTTTCACCCGTGGCTTCGGATGACATTTACCATCTTGACGGTAGGTATACCCCTTCTGTCCCCGCGCCTGATCCGGTAGTTAAATACATCAAGGGCCCATACGTTCTGAATAAAAATGTCAGGTTAAGAGACATGAACTTTAGCCCCGATTTTGCTGAATCGATGGATCTTTTTGTCGAGGCTGCCGAGAAGGCAGGTATCAGAGACATTGACGGAGTGATCGCCGTTGATACCCAGGTTTTAGTCAATTTATTGGACGTTTTGGGCCAAATTGGGGTTCCTGGTTTTGGCAACTTTAGTACCGAGATTGATCCAAGGTGTGATTGCCCACAGGTTATTTATGAGCTGGAGAGTTTTGCTGACCAGGAGGGTCCGGTGATCTGGGATCCGTTAACGGGAGAAATTATTTTGGCCCCGCCTAATATGGACAACCGCAAGAAGATTGTCGGGCCTTTGATGAATTCAATTTTAAGCAATGCCCTAGGTCAGCCCAAAGAGAAACTGCCCGACCTTTTTGAGGCAGCCTTTAAATCTCTTTTGGAAAAGCACGTTCTTCTTTATATGCTCGATGATGAAGCTCAGGCAGGCGTGGAGTCGTTTAACATTGCCGGGCGGATTAAAGAATATGGTGGGGACTACTTGCACGTTAATGACGCCAACTTGGGTGGTAGAAAATCTAATCTATATGTCAACCAAGAGGTGGTGCAAAACATTGAGGTAGCGCCCGACGGCAGCGTTACCAAAACCCTGACCATTACTTACAAAAACACCAAAGATTACGACGGTTGGCTCAACTCGGTTTTGCCTAACTGGACCAGGATTTATGTACCTCGTGGCAGTGAGTTAATTGACAGTAGTGGTTTTGAGGACAAAGCCCAGCCGTATGAAGATCTGGGCAAGACAGTTTTTGCTGGTGGATTTGAACTGCGGCCCAATGGTGTGGTTCAGATTGAGGTAGTTTATAAATTGCCTTTTGGTGTGGATGATGAATACAAGATGCTAATTCAAAAACAGCCCGGCAAAGACGCGCCACTTTATTCCATTGAGCTAGGGAAACAATCGGAAGAATTGTTTTTACGAACAGACAAAGAATTTCGCTTCAGGATATGATTAGGGGCTTCAAGGACGAGGGAATAGTGCTGGCACGCAGGAACTACTCGGAAGCAGACAGGATACTAGTGCTTTATACCAAAAATTGTGGGAAACTTTCCATGATTGCCAAGGGAGTCAGAAAGCCCAGTAGTCGCAAGCGGGCCAGTATTGAAATGTTTAGCAAAATTAACTTTCAAGCGGCCACTGGTCGGGGACTGGATATCTTAACTGAAACCGAGATACTGGATTCATTTGATGAAATACGCTCCAACTTGCCCAAAGTTTCCGTAGCTTATTTTTTTTGTGAGGTGGTTGGTAAAATTACTCGGGATGATGAGAGAAATGCCAGTTTATACAGCCTCTTGATTGATTACTTAGGAAAGCTAAAAACTTCTTTGAATTTACGGACTTTGCGGGCGGAATTTACCAAGGATGCGTTGGTATTAAGCGGCTTTTGGCCCGAGGGTAAACCCTTGGATGATCCGGATCAGGCACTTGAATCTGTGACCGAAAAAAAAATTAATTCGATTCGGGTTGGAAAGAAGCTCACTAGCTAGTATAATAAACACCAATGGCAGATAAAAAGGTCGCGTTAAACGCGATGGATAAAATCGTTTCCCTGGCTAAAAGAAGAGGGTTTATTTTCCCCGGCAGTGAGATCTACGGCGGTTTAGCAGGTTTTTGGGACTGGGGGCCACTGGGAGTTGAGCTTAAAAATAACATCAAGCGTGAGTGGTGGAAATCAATGGTTTATGAGAAAGACGACGTCGTTGGTCTTGACGCGGCTATTATTATGAATCCCGAAGTCTGGAAAGCCTCCGGCCACACCGAGGCTTTTACAGATCCCTTGGTGGAATGTAAAATATGTCATAAGCGCTTCCGTGCTGATCACAAAGATAAATTAGAAGAACACGAGAAAGAACACGACAAGAAAGTTGAGTGGACAAAGGCCAAAACATTTAATCTTTTAACTGAGGTCTACTTGGGAGTGATCGAACCGAAACAAAAGACCTATTTAAGGGGCGAAATCACCCAGGGAGTATTTGTGAACTTTCAAAATGTTCTGGCTTCTAGCCGTATTAAAATCCCTTTTGGGATTGCTCAGATTGGTAAAGCTTTCAGAAACGAAATTACTCCGGGCAATTTTACTTACAGGAGCCGTGAATTTGAGCAGATGGAACTTGAGTTTTTCATTAAACCGGATGAGAAAGAAGGCAAGAAAGTTTTTGAAAATTGGAAAAAAGAAAGGCTCGCCTGGTACGTATCTTTAGGGATGACCAAAGATAAATTGAGGTTTAGGGAGCACGCTCCCGACGAGCGCGCTCACTACGCTAAGTTTGCCCAGGATATTGAATACGAAGCGCCGTTTGGTTGGAGTGAGTTTGAGGGGATTCACCACCGAGGGGACTGGGACCTGGGAAGGCATAAATTAATATACAAAGATGAGGAGACGGGGGAGGAATATACGCCGTGGGTAATTGAGACTTCAGGTGGAGTTGACCGCACGGCCTTATTTTTCTTGCTTGACGCTTACCATGAGGATACGGATAGAATTGTTCTGAAATTACACCCTAAACTGGCTCCTTATAAAGTTGCGGTTTTCCCGCTTTTGGCTAATAAGCCGGAGTTGGTGAAAAAGGCGAGGGGGATCTTCGACCAGCTCAGATTCTCGTTTCACTCGACCTGGGATGAACGAGGGAACATTGGTAAGCGCTACTTTAGCCAGGATGAGATCGGTACACCCTGGTGCATTACAGTTGACTTTGAGACTTTGGAAAATGACACTGTCACCATCCGTGATCGCGATACCATGAAGCAAGAAAGGGTGGCAGTTGACAAGGTTTCTGATTATCTTCAGAATAAATTACAGTGAAGAAGTGGATGATTCCAGTGGGAATTTTTGTTTTAGGGGCACTTGTTTTTGCCGGTGTTTATTTTTTTGTCATTAGGCCAAACAAAAATGTTTCTCTTGAAGATGAGGATGCCAAAGTCCCTCCCATCCCCCTGGAAATGCGCCCGGTGGCTTCTCTGACTCCCAGTATTGATGGTCATTGGCTCAAGTTGGTTATTGAGGGCATTAAGATTGAAGCTTACTCTATGGATTATGAACTTTTGTATAAAGTGGGCGACGGCCGCACTCAAGGCGTGCCCGGGACGATTCAATTGAAGGGCGAGAAGTCTCTGGAGAGGGATTTGCTTTTGGGAAGTGAGTCCTCCGGTAAGTTTCGGTATGATGAGGGGGTTGAAACGGGAACTTTGACACTGCGTTTCAGAAATGATAAAGGCAAGCTGGTTGGTAAGCTTTCAACCGATTGGCACCTTGTGACCGACACCGATGAGCTCACAAGTGTTGATAACAAGTTTACTTATAATTTGACTAAGGCCTCAAAAGGAACCTGGTTTGTGGTGATGGAAACTTTTGGGTTACCAGATGAGGCTCCAGGAACACTAACAATGGGTCCGTATGGAGTGTTTGCCTCGGAAGAAGGATCCTTTGCCGGTACAGCCAGTAATATGACTCACTTCTGGTCTGGCTCAGCCTGGAAAGAAATCTCAAGTAGCAAATCTTCGGACGTAGGCATATTTATCCAAGTAGCTTCAGAGTAATCTCATACACTCCGGGAGTGTAAGTTAGCGTTCAATGATGAGGTGCTCTATCCTTTTTAACTCTTTTTGATGGTTCGCGTGGTTAATCAGGAAGTTCAAGTAATCTTTGGAATCTTTAAATAATGAAAGAATGCTTTCTTGTTTGCATATTTTTCCGGAGATTCCTAAGTACTCGGGTAGTGAGGACCAGGGATATTTAATCAGATCTTTTATATCTTTGATAATATTTGAAGAATACGGATTCAAATGGATGTATCGACTAAGGTGTAGTAGTTGTTCTTCGCTTTCTACTTTCACTGCTTTAAATGAGCCCTGCAAAAGAGGGCCAATTCGTTCGTGTTTAGTGTTAAAGTAACGTGAATAACTGACTTGGAATTTCCTCATGAAGTTTGAAATACCGTTGTTTACATTTTGTTTGAGAAGGAAGTGAAAATGATTGGGCATGAGACAAAAGCAAATGATGTCGACAAGCTTTTTTTGTTTGAGCGTTTCTCGAAGGAGTTTCTGGCGATTATCCCTAGCCAGGAGGAATAACTGAGAATATCTAACTGGTGGCTCAATTGAAAGATAAAACTTTATAGTTTCAAGGACTCTTTGGTAATCACGTTTATTGGTAAAGATTGTGCGTTTATTTACTCCTCGATTGTAAATGTGATAGAGACACTCATTTGCCAATACTAGACGCCTTCTGGGCATTACTTATCTTAACACTCCCGGAGTGTAAGTGGTAGTGGTACTTGACATGCGTGAAAAGATGCGGCAGAATGATATAAAGTAGTGTCAAGTGGCACTAAGTGGTGAAATAATATGTTAAACTGCCCTAAATTACTCCATGTTAATTGGTCAATACACGGGCCGGCTCAATCTCAAACGGCGGGTGGCTATTCCCAAAAAATTTATTCAGAAGTTAGGCAACAGACCAATTATGGCCAAGTGGTACGAGAATTGTTTGGTTTTGGTGTCGAATGAGGGCTGGAAGGAACTTTTAAAAAGAATTGGCAGTAGCCAGAAACTGATGATTGCGCCGGTGAGGGATATTGACCGTTTTGTTTCCGGTTCTGCCTTTGAGTTGGAGGCAGACATCCAGGGAAGGGTTATTATTCCCGATATCCTGTCAAAATTTGCGGGATTGGGTGAAGAAGTGGTTTTTCTGGGGCTTGGCGACCGGGTTGAAGTTTGGAATAGGGAGACTTGGGAGGCCAAAGAGACAAAAATCATGGATGAGGCCAAAGCGGCTCTGGAAGAAATCGCAAAAAATGAGTGAGCATACAAGTGTACTTTTGTCGGAGGCCATAGAGGCTTTGCACATTAATAAGGGCGGCAAATATATTGATGCAACGGTGGGAGCAGCGGGCCATACTGCGGCAATTCTGAAAGCAGGTGGAGTTGTTTTAGGGATTGATGATGATCCAATAATGCTGGCACTTGCCAAGAAAAAGTTGTCTGGTGAAACCAGGTACCGGCTGGTACCTGGAAATTTTAGGAACCTGAAAACAATTGCTCAGGGTCAAGGCTTTGACCGAGTCGACGGGATTTTATTTGACTTGGGAATCTCAACCATTCATTACGCCGATGAACGGGGGTTTTCTTTCTCCGAAAGCGCTTCGCTTTTGGATATGAGGTTAAACCCTCAAACTCAAGCGGTGACGGCGGCGGATTTAGTCAATAGTTTGCCTGAGAGTCAATTGGCGGTTCTTTTTGAAGATGTCATGACTTTTAAACCGGCTAGACGGCTGGCAAACAAAATCGTTAAAGCCAGGAGCGAGAAAAAGATCAAAACGGTTGGTGATTTTTTGGAAATTGTCGGGGAGGGAAGAAAGCCAATGATGGCCCTAAGAATGGCGGTTAATTCGGAAGTGGAGAACCTTAAAGCCGCGCTGCCGCAGGCGCTTTCGCTTTTGAAAACTGGTGGAAGACTGGTAGTTATTAGCTTTCACTCTGGAGAAGACAGAATAGTGAAAGAGTTTTTTGGACGCTTTGGCAGGCCTGCTCGGCCAGTTATTGCCAGCCAGGCTGAAGTAATCAAAAATCCAAGTGCCAGAAGCGCCAAAATGCGAGTTTTAATTAAAATATGACAAAGAAAATAATAATATTGGTGAGTTTGCTTGCCGTGGCAACAGTGATTCTTGCTATCGATTCTTCCGCGAAGGGTGCGGTTTTAGCAAGCCTGGAGAATGAAAGTGTAACCTTGGAAAAGGAAAACAGGCAGCTAAAAGATGATTTGGTTTCGGCAACGTCGCTTACTAATACCCAGAAAATTGCCGAGGAGGCGGGGCTAATTAAGCCTGAGAAAATCATTTACTTGAATATTTTGGAACCTGTGGCTTCTCTTCAATGAGAGGAAGAATAAAACTTCTGGGTTTTGCGTTTTTAATTTCATCGGCGGCGCTTATCGTCAGACTTTTTTTTTGGCAAATAATAAAGTCACAGGAACTAGCTAATTGGGCTCGACTTCAACAAACGTCTGGTAGACAGCTCCAAGCCCCCAGAGGCAACATTTTAGCCTCAGATGGAGGCTTTCTGGCCGCTACGACTCAAGGCTGGCTGGTGTATGCGAGTAAATCCGATGTGGTTAGTGATGCCAAGACACTAGCCAATAAACTTGCACCCTTTTTTGTTGATGACCCCTCCCTACTTTTGGCAGAAGTTGCCAGAGTTCAGGACTTACTTAGCGAAAATGGTTCAGTCTGGATACCGCTAAAACACAGAGTGGAAGATGAAACCAAAAGTACTATTGAAGCAATGAATCTTGCCGGAATTGGTTTTGAGCCCGAGGATTTAAGAAGTTACCCCGAGGCTTCGATTGCGGCGCAAGTTTTGGGCTTTGTGGGTAAGGACGATGAAGGTTTGGACAAGGGCTATTTTGGCGTGGAAGGTTATTATGACCTGGAGCTCTCCGGTAAAGAGGGCTTTTTGCAAAGGGAGTCAGACGCCAGAGGCATTCCCATTTTGTCAGGGACTTCAAGAGAAATCTCGGCAGTGGGTGGAGTGGATCTTTTGACTCACTTAGATAAAACTATTCAACTGATTGCCGAAAAAAAGCTCACAGACGGCATTGAAAAATATGGCGCTAAATCAGGTTGGGTAGTGGTTATGAACCCTAAGACCGGCGCAATTGTGGCCATGGCTGCCTGGCCCAGTTACGACCCGGCGGAATATTGGACTTTTGGCAATGATTATTTTAAAAATCCCGTCATTTCGGACAGTTTTGAGCCGGGAAGCATTTTCAAACCCTTGGTGATGGCCTCAGCTTTGGACGCTGGTGCCGTCGAGCCTGATACTAAATGTGATATTTGTGGGGGGCCGGCAAAGATCGACAAATATTCAATTGAAACCTGGAATAAGGAGTACCGGCCTGACTCGACTATGACAGACGTCATTGTTCATTCCGATAACGTGGGCATGGTCTTTGTCGGTAATCGCTTGGGCGCAGACCGTCTTTATGACTATTTGTCGAAATTTGGCATCGGGCAAATGACGGGCATTGATCTCCAGGGTGAGGCCAATCCCGGAATCAGAGAGAAAGGGACTTGGAATATTGTTGATTTGGCCACGGCCAGTTTTGGGCAGGGCATTGCGGTTACTCCGATCCAAATGATTAGAGCCATTGGGGTAATTGCCAATGACGGCGTGATTATGGAACCGCAAGTGGTGGATAAAATTGCGCTTGATGGTTGGCAAAGCGACATAAAGCCTTTAGCCGGTGAGCGTGTGATTTCCAAGAAAGCCGCGGATGAAATAACCGCCATGATGGTGCTGGCAGCCAGCGAAGGGGAGGCCAAATGGACGGCCATCGGCGGCTTCGGCGTGGCAGGCAAAACGGGGACGGCACAGATTCCGGTTAAGGGTCACTACGACGAAGACAAGACAATTGGTAGCTTTGTCGGCTTTGCTCCGGCAAATGACCCAAAGTTTGTAATGCTGGTTTCTTTGACCGAGCCTCAAAGCTCGCCTTGGGCCTCTGAAACTGCTGCCCCATTGTGGTTTTCCATTGCCAACGAACTTTTTGTATATCTTGGTATCCAACCTAAAAGTTGATTGTTATTGATATAATTTACAGGCGTTGGTTATGAAAAAAATTGTATGCGTTAGCTGTGAGCTATGATAATGAAAATTTTTGGGAGTGGTCCTGTAAAAATATTATTGTTGGGTCAATTTGATGGGCTAAAAGTTTTATCCAAAAAACTAAGTAATTTGTCAATAGTTGTGGTTTTTGATAAAAATATTGGAAATATAAAACACTTCGTTAAGGTTCAAGATAGGCCGTTTGGGTTAGTTCTTGATTTATCTGTGAATCATGGTCAAGTGTTTAGTTCCAGCACACGAAAAAGTGAAATTTTAAAAAAAACAGGATTAGACTTGCCAGTAGCTAAGAAAGACAAATCTTTTGTAGATTGGGTTAATTTTACATATGAATTACCTGCTTTTGAAATTGGTGCCAAGGTTGATGGCTTGGATGAAATTGTTACGAAAATGTTAACTTACTTTAATGGCAAAGAAGATTAGAATGACAGAAAGATCATACGCAGTAAGGGTAATCGGGACTGCAGAGGAGCCGGCGTGGCGAGCTAAACAATTTTTACGTGAAGAGAAAATTGTGTCAGAAAAATTGATTGGGGCAATCTTATTACCTGAAGTTCTGCCAGGGCTGTATATCAACCAGAATGGAAATGTGAGCTTTGTGGAATTTGAAAATAAGGGAGTGGTGGATCACACTGGCTATTCGGCTGAAGAAATGCGCTCTCATGGTTGTGGAATATCAGTCTTGCATATGTGTTTGGGAACTTTGTCAGATAATTATCAAAAAACATTTAAAAGTGTTGGCGCATTGGCTATTCATGCACTTTCACACCATCGAAATGACTTTGTCGTTAATGGGGTAGTGACGAGGGTTGGTACTCCGGTATTTAACTTGAAAACTGGTTGGTATCATGATGCTTTGGTTCATACTGCTATAGAAACAACGCAACTTGATGTTTTTAGGTTAGAAAATTTGCAGGGGATGGAAGAAATAGTCGTTATCGCAAATGGTTTAATCAACGATGGCAAATGCCCTTTGGTAATTTTGTCTGTAAAAAACAAGTTTTGGAGGTTGAAAAATGAGCCAGAATCAATGATGACCCATCTTGTAATCGTGAACGGGTTTAATTTTGATAACGACGGCAATCTCAAAGAAATAAGAGTTACGGATCCATTTGCACTTAATCAAGGTAAGAAACTAAATCAATGGGTGGAAGTTAACGAGAGAGTAAGGGAAGCATTTACAGGCAGAGCTATTTTTGTGGTGGGAGAAGATGAAAATTAATTCAGCAGTTCGTTGGTGGTTTGGGGGGAATTTTCCCGAGGCTCAAGTAAAACGGATTTCGGCTTATCGTCCGCACGGCTGGGGAAATCTGGTTAAAGACCGATATCGCACTTGGGTGGTGCATCCGTTGAGGCGGCGAGTAGCACGCTTCTGGGTTATTTTTTTACAGAAGTTTTTTGGCCTGAAAGTAATTGCTATTACGGGTAGCGCTGGCAAGACAACAACTAAAGAAATGGTCGCCTCGATTCTTAAACAAAAGGGAGAAACTGTCGCAAGTATTGCCAATATTGATCCGATCTATAATATTCCCACTTCAATTTTAAAGTGCACTCCGGCAACAAGATTTTTGGTTTTGGAAATGGGAGTGGAATTTCCCGGCGAGATGGACTTTTACCTCTGGTTAGTAAGGCCAGACATTGGTGTAATTCTTAATATTTACCCGACTCATCTGGAATTTTTTGGTTCGGTTAATGGAGTTTATCGTGAAAAAAGCAGGCTGGTCAAAAGTTTAAATAGAAGCTCCACGGCAGTTTTAAATGCAAAAGATAATTATCTAAAAAGGCTTGGGGATAAATTGGGCTGCAACGTTGTCTGGTTTGATGATGAAAATGATTCAGCTGCGGCTGCTGTAGGTCGAGTTTTGGGAGTTAAGGAGAACTTAATTAAAATAGGGCTGGTTAAATACCAAAATCCAGAACACAGAATGCGAGAGATCAGACACAAATCCGGGGCTTTGATAATTGACGATAGTTATAACAACAATCCCGAAGCGGCCAAAAGAGCGTTGAAGATTTTTACAGATATTTCTAGCACTAAAAAGAAAGTGGTAGTTTTTGGCGATATGCTTGAATTGGGAAAGTTTGAGGAAAAATATCATCGCGAACTAGGGAATATCCTGGCCCAAAACGGGCTTATATTTTTAATAGGCGTTGGCCCGGCATCTAGGGTGTTGATTAAAGAGGCGGCCAAAACAATGCCCAACAAAACAGCCTGGGTAGAAAAAAATCTTCAGGTGCTTGAATACCTGAAACCTTACCTTAAAAGTGGTTATGCAATTTTGATTAAGGGCTCAAGGTCCATTGGTTTGGATAAACTAGTTGAGCAAGTTGTAGTATAATACGTAATCAGCTTATGAATATGCCAAATGTACTGCCCTTGGCTTTAGGCCTGGTTATCTTTTCTTTTATCATCACTAGCGTTCTGGTTGTCCCCTTTATCAATCTTTTATATAAATTACGGATTACTCGGCGCAAAGAGGGAGTGGGCGGGAAAGAAAAATCACTTTTTGATCGTCTGCACGACAAAAAAGCGGGTACGCCAACTGGCGGCGGGATTCTTTTAATTACCATCGTGGTTTTGCTTTTTAGCTCGCTTTTGCCGCTGATTTCACATTTGGGTGTTTTTATTAACACTTCCTATGATTTAAAACCTGAACTTTTGGTGATTATGTTTACTTTTATTTCTTTTGGCCTTTTGGGCTTGACCGACGACTTGACTAAAATTTTCGGGAAGGGCAGAGCCGGTAATTTGGGGATGTGGATTGGTTTGTCTAGGGGAGTTAAATTTGGCCTTCAGGTGGTTTTGGGTTTGGCAGTGGGTTATCTGCTTTACCGAAACCTAGGTATTCATATCTTGCACATTCCCGTTTTTGAAGTCGTTGTTGATCTTGGCATCTGGTACATTCCTTTTGCCGCTTTTGTGATTGTCTTTTTTGCCAATGCTTTTAATTTTACTGACGGCTTAGATGGCTTGGCTTCCGGTCTTTTGATGATTTATCTTTTTTCCTACATCATCCTGGCAGCCAATATTCTGGATACTCCGCTTTTTATTTTCATCGCCCTTTGGCTGGGAACAATTCTGGCCTTTCTTTACTTTAACGTTTGGCCGGCCCGGATATTTCTGGGGGACGCGGGAGCGCTGTCGTTTGGCGCGATGATTGCGGTTATTGGTCTTCTGGTCGGCAACGTAGCCGCCCTTTTTATCATCGGCGGCATTTTTGTCATTGAAGCAGCCAGTTCTGCCATTCAGATTTTGGGGTGGCGCATTCTGAACCGGCCCATTTTTAAATTAGCTCCAATTCACCACACTTTTTTGGCTATCGGTTGGGAAGAGCCTAAAATTGTCATGCGCGCGTGGTTGGCAGGAATAATTTTGGCTGTCTTCGGGCTTTGGTTGGCGACAATATGAAAGCGAGAAAAACCCAAGCCGATAAGGCGCTCTTTGGCTTGGTATTGGTTCTGACCCTACTGGGCATTTTGGCCGTGGCTGACGTTTCCGCGCCACAGGCCTTGGCAGTTTTTGGGGATAGTTTTTATTTTGCACGGCAACAGTTGGTTTGGGCGGGGTTGGGGCTGGTTGCCTTAATTGTTTCTTCAAACATTCACTACTCTTTTTGGAAAAGGCTTGCCTTACCGTTTTTTGCAGTTTCCGTAGCGCTTCTTATTATGGTCTTGCTGCCGGGTTTGGGCTCAAAGCTTTTGGGTGCCCGGCGCTGGTTGGTATTGGGTCCGATTAACTTTCAGCCGGCCGAGGTAATTAAGCTGTCGTTAGCGCTTTATTTGGCTAAAGTGGCAGATCAAGAAAAAAGAACCCTGGCGTACATAATTCCCATCGGCGTTGTCGCCGCACTAATTATGGCCCAGCCGGATTTGGGGACGACTTTAATAGTAAGTAGCATTGGTTTGGTGCAAATTTTCGTGGCCGGTGTGAGTCTGTTGCACTTGGCGGGAGCTGTAGCAGCAGGTGGCGTCATGAGCACCATTTTGGTTCTTTTTTCTGATTACAGGAGGCAAAGGCTTTTGACATTTTTGAAAAGTTCAACTGATCCCTTGGGTTCAAGCTATCACATTAGGCAAATATTAATCGCTTTAGGGTCAGGAGGCATTTTCGGTGTCGGTCTGGGGCAATCCAGGCAAAAATACCTTTTTTTACCTGAGGTGGCGACCGATTCGGTTTTTGCGGTTGTGGCCGAGGAAGTTGGCTTTATAGGGGCAACTGTCCTGATAATACTTTTAGCCGTGCTTACCATTAAGATAATCAAAATAGCCTTAGCTGCTCCGGACCGCTTTTCAGCCGTATTTACGGCCGGAGTCGCAGCTTGGATGGGAGGTCAGATATTTTTAAACATTGGCTCGATGGTGGCGTTGGTTCCTTTGACCGGTGTTCCACTCCCGTTTTTTTCCTATGGGGGTTCTTCTCTTTTGGCTATTCTTTTTACCATGGGAGTGGTGATCAATATCTCAAAGGCTAGAAAATGAAAAAAATTGTTTTGACAGGAGGGCATGCGGGAACGACCGCCCTGGCCGTGATTGAAGAGTTAGTAAGTCAAGGCGGCTCCGCCGGTGGGCGAGACAAGTGGGATATCTATTGGATAGGGCCAAAAAGAGCTTTTGAGGGGGCAAGGTTCAAGACCTTGGAAGCAAAAATTTTTCCCAAAATGGGCGTAGCTTTTCATCCGATTGTCGCCGGGAGACTGCAGAGGCGCTTTTCCATTCATACGATTCCTTCAATTATTAGGATTCCCTTTGGTTTTATCCACGCTTTAATCTTACTAATTCGCATTAAACCAAAAGTGGTATTGTCTTTTGGCGGGTTCGCCGCTTTTCCAGTAGTTGTAGTAGGCTCCATCTTGGGTATAAAGATAATTATTCACGAGCAGACAGTTGCCGTTGGTTTGGCCAACAAAGCCTCAGCCGTTTTTGCCGACAAAATTGCCTTAGCAAGGCAGGAAAGCAAAGAGTTTTTCCCGGTCAAAAAAACGGTGGTCGTGGGTAATCCGGTCATGGCCTCGGTGGTGAATGTAAAACACAAGGACCAGGTGGGTAACCCTCCGACACTATTGATTATGGGTGGCTCAAGGGGCTCAGAGCCGATAAATGTCGTGGTCACCGAAGCTTTACCTCAACTTCTCAGGAAGTACAATGTTATCCATCTTACTGGTGAGAAAGGATTTACCAGCTTCTCAGAAACAAAAAGAAAAAACTACCGGGTTTACGACTTTGTGGAACCATCCGCCATAGCTGAGCTTTACCGGCAAGCTGACGTTGTCGTGGCCAGAGCCGGAGCCAATACTGTTTCGGAGATTATGGTCGTTGGTCTTCCGGCGGTTTTAATTCCTATCCCTTGGGCGCGGTTTGACGAGCAGACAAAAAACGCCCAGGCTGCCGAGGTGGCTAAGATAGCGATTGTTTTGCCGCAAGAGATGCTAACTGGTGAAAGTCTTACGGCAAAAATTGCCGAAGTGTTTGGCAATTGGGAAAAAATGACAAAAAGCTATGACAGGACTTTAGCTAAAAAAGATGCCACTGCGGCAAAAGCTCTGGTAGAATTGCTGTAAATGAAGTATGTCTTTTTAGCTGCTCTCGTACTTGTCGTCTTGGTCGCTCCGTTTATTGTCTTGCCCAGAGTAGTGGTCATCAAAAAAATTGATTGTGAAAGTCAATTCGGACCGTGTTCCGACATTGTTGAAAACGCTGTTGAGTCGGCTCTTGGAAAAAACCTGAGAGATGCGCGAAAGACATTAAAAAACTCACTTTCCGCACATGATAAAGTAAGCGATTTTTCAGTTACTTTTAACTTACCCGACAATTTGGAAGTTTTTGTGGTTGAGAGAAAGGCTTACGCCGCCGTGGTTAGCAAAGGCGAGCAAATCTATACCTTGATTGATGAGGACGGAGAGGTAGTTGGTACAAGCCAAGATACTCAGCTGCCGATTATTGTTTTGGAAGACGAAGTGTCGGCGGCGGATCTTTCCTTTGCCGCTGCTATCACTAATGCGATTTACAATTTATATCAAACACGGTTTGGTAGGCTGACAAACGATGCCATTGAATTTGAAATAAAAGATGGTATTAAGGCCATTTTCCCCAGGGAAGGTGATGTTGAAGTTTTAGTTGGGTCCCTGCAGCTAATTTTGGCTAAGGTAGAAAGTGAGGTTCCCATTCATAGTGTAGATCTTCGCTACAAAAACCCCGTGGTGAAGTAGGGATATGAAAACTTCTTGAGATTTTATAGAATGAGTGTAAGATACACTTAACTAGTTATGGCCAGTAAAACCAGAATTATTGCGGCAATTGATTTGGGTTCAAGTAAAATTGCGACCCTCATTGCCCAGGTAAATGTTGACGCAACAACTTTCGAAACTTCGGTAAATATTGTCGGAGCGGCAACTTCAAACTCAAAGGGAGTGCGTAAAGGTCAGATCGTGAATATCGAGGAAGCCGTTGAAGCGACGATTGTTTCGGTTGAAGCGGCTGAAAGAATGGCCGGTTATAACTTGACTGAGGCCTACGTTTCAGTGGGGGGTGGGCATATTGCATCTCAGAATTCTACTGGAGTTGTCGCGGTTTCTGATCCTGACGGTGAAATTTCGGCAAGCGACGTGGAAAGGGTGATCGATGCGGCCCGCGCCATCAGTCACCCGGGCTCAAGGGAGATAATTCACATCCTGCCACGGGAATTTGTGGTTGACGGTGAATCTGGTGTGCGTGATCCTACCGGGATGACGGGAGTCAGGCTTGAAGTGGAATCTCACCTAATTACGGCCAGCACGGCGGCTCTCAAAAACCTTGCCCGGTGTATAAACGAAGTCGGAGTTGATATTACTGAAATGGTTTTTTCGGGTCTGGCCGCAAGTGAAGCGGTTCTTTCTTCGACCGAAAAAGAATTGGGGTGTGTTTTGGTGGATGTTGGTTCTGGGACTACTTCCGTAGCTGCTTTTGTAGATGGCAGTCTGTCCTACTCGGGGACAATCCCGATTGGCGCCAGGAATGTGACCAATGATTTGGCGATCGGCTTGAGGGTTTCTCTAGACTCGGCAGAAAAAATTAAGCTAGCTCTTTCAAATGAAGAAGTTTGGGTAAATAAAGAGGATCAAGTTGATATTGCCAGCTTTGGGGTCAATGAAGAAAAGCGGGTTTCCAAAAGAACTTTGCGCGAAGGGATAATCAGGCCAAGATTAAATGAAATTTTTTCCATGGTTAGACTGGACCTTGAAAGAGCGGGTCTAGCCAACAGAATTCCTTCAGGGGCGATTATTACCGGTGGCGGGGCTATGACCGTTGGAGCCGTAGATTCGGCCAAAAGAATGTTGTCCTTGCCGGTGCGGATTGGTAAGCCCAAGGGGGTGGGTGGTTTAATTGATTACATTATCGATCCGGCTTTTGCCACGAGTGTGGGACTTATTCTTTACGGCGCCAAAAAGGGCGGTGGTGAGATCTCAAGTTCTGGTTTTGGTAAGAAAATTAAGCTTCCCGGGAAAGGCACGATTGGTAAATTAATTGAGACAATTCGTGATCTTCTGCCCTGATTTACCCCGCCTTTGGCGCGGGCTTGTAATTTCGCTCTGTCCACGCTAGAATCTGCTCACAAACTATGGCATTAGTAAAACCAGACTCCGCAAGATTAGCCAAAATTAGAGTGATTGGCGTGGGCGGTGGTGGCAACAACGCTGTCGCCTCGATGGTTGAAAATGGTACTATCCAAGGTGTTGAGTTTATTGTTGTTAATACGGATGCCCAAGTTCTTCTGGCAAACCCCACTCCGACAAAATTGCAGATTGGTGAAAAACTGACCAAAGGGTTAGGTGTTGGTGGGGACCCTGAGATCGGTCGGCAAGCAGCTGAAGAATCTCTTGAGAAGATAAAAGAGCTTTTGATCGATTCTGACATGGTTTTTGTAACGGCAGGCATTGGCGGTGGGACAGGTACGGGTGCCTCACCGGTAATTGCTCAGGCAGCTAAAGAATCGGGCGCTTTGACTGTGGGGGTGGTTACCAAACCGTTTTCTTTCGAAGGCACGCGGCGCATGATTGTGGCTGAGGAAGGAATCGAAAAGTTAAGGGAACAAGTTGATACTCTCATTGTGGTTCCGAATCAAAGACTGATGGATGTGATTGATAAGAAAATGACGCTTCTGGAAGCTTTCAAAGTTGCAGACAGTGTTTTGGGCCAAGCGGTGGGGGGCATAGCCGACATTATTACTCTTCCGGGACTGGTTAACGTTGACTTTGCTGACGTTAAGACCATTATGAAAGACGCGGGGACGGCGCTTCTTGGAATTGGTACCGGAGTTGGGGAAAATAGAGCCCAAATGGCGGCTCGTGCGGCGGTTTCCTCGCCACTTCTTGATCTTTCGATTGAGGGTGCCAGGGGAGTTTTAATCAATATCATGGGCGGACACGACCTGACCATGTTTGAGGTGGATGAGGCTGCCCGCGTGATCAGCAAAGCCGCCGATACTGACGCAAATATTATTTTTGGAGCGATCATCAATGAGAAAATGAGTGACCAGATCCAGATTACGGTGGTGGCAACCGGCTTTGATGAAACTCAGTCACGGATTGCCCAGATTGCCCGTGAAGAACGCGTCGCTCCAATCCAGGGGATAGTCAGTCAAGCAGTAGTCAGCGATGGCTCTGGTGACGACACAAGTAGCATTCAGGAACCGGATTCTCAAATCGAAGAGCCAATGGATGAATTTGGGGAAGAAGAAAGAAAAGATGAATTTGGAGAAAAATTCGAAATCCCCGCTTTCCTCCGCAAGGTCCACTAAGGATTTCTTAGAGGTTTGATTTTTTCATCTCCGTCAATTTCTTTGCGGAGTTTGATCATTTCGACTACTCCATCAATGGCTGCATTAACCAAATCATCAACTGGGTGATCGGTGTGTGTGTGTGTGTGTGCCTCTGTCTTCAGCTATCTGCAGGTTTCTTCTCCAAAGTTTTTCGGTAAAACTCATAAGTATATTATAGGCTAGATGTTTTTTCGTGGTCAATAGCAGGCTGAAAATGGTGTAAAGTTGAATTATGCGGGTGGAAGTGGACCAGAGCGGTAGGAATGACCAAACCAACAAGAAAACCGTGTTAGCTTTGGCCAATGGGATTGGATTCTCCATTGCAATTTCCGCCAGGGAAAAACGTAAAGTTGCGGCTGCTTTAAAGTTGCGTAAATCGGACTGGAGCACTGCACTTACCAATATTTTTGTCTTTTCAACTTTACTTTATCTTCTTCTCAAAGAGCGCATCGGCAAAATCACTGAAGCTATTGTTGATGTAGAATATCCAGGCAAAGAGACTATTATTAAGGACAGAGTGATGCTTATTTGTCGCAAACATGGCATTGCCGTTCAGAAAGATCAATTTGTTTTTAAACATGTGGGCAAGAAATCATTGGCACACAAACTAGCTTATCGGGTATACAAAGGGATTATAAAACCCGGCAAGACAATTTCTGCTGAAGAAGTTCTTGCAGAATTTGGAAAATGAAAGCGGCGGAGCCTCTTAAAAGAGTTATGCTTGGTTCAGCATCGGGTTGGTTACCGATGGGTGGCCAAGCCATCCGCCAAAAGCATTATACCAGGTTTGTCAAAGGGATTGCAAGCGTGTAAAATAGCAAGAGTATGGCCAAAAGTTTTTTCGATTCTGTTGATACAAAAGTAGATTTTCCAAAGATGGAAGAGAATATTTTGGCTTATTGGCAAAAAAACAAAATCTTTGAAAAATCGGTTGAAAGCAGGCCAAAAAATAAAACCTGGACTTTTTTGGACGGTCCGCCATTTATCACCGGCTTACCTCATTACGGAAACTTGCTTTCTTCAATTCCCAAAGACATTTTCCCCAGGTTTTGGACGATGAAGGGGTACCGTGTCCAGCGCGTTTGGGGGTGGGACGGCCACGGACTCCCGGCCGAAAATAAGGTTGAAAAGAAATTGGGGCTTAAGCGCAAAAAAGATATTGAAGAAAAAGTGGGAGTGAAAAAGTTTATTGAAGAATGCTTCGCTTACGTCAATCAGGTCTCAGGGGAGTGGGAGTGGTATGTCAATCACGTCGGGCGGTGGGTGGATTTTAAAAACGCTTATCGAACTTGGGATAAAGACTACATGGAAACCGTGATGTGGGTTTTCAAGCAAATCTACGACAAAGGCGATATCTATAAGGGGCTGCGAGTCTCCCTTTACTGCCCGCACTGCAGTACCCCAATTGCCAACTTCGAAGTGGCTATGGATGCCGATAATTATAAAGAGGTAACGGAGCCTGCAACGACTTATAAATATCAGCTGGAAGGTGAAAAAGACACTTACCTTTTGGCTTGGTCGACAACGCCTTGGAATAAGATTGCCACCCCAGCGCTGGCTGTCAATCCGAAATTAACCTACGTCAAGGTTAAACAGGGGGAGCAGTACTATGTTTTAGCCAAGAAAACGCTAAAGATGCTATCCGAGCAACCGAAATATCAAGTGGTTGATGAGTTTAAAGGGGAGACATTGGTAGGTAAAAAATTTGTTCCGCATTATGATTACTATCGAGACAAGGCGGAAAAAGGTCAAAAGCTTTTTGAAATCGTCGCCGGAGATTTTGTCACCGGTGATGAAGGAACGGGTGTGGTCACAATTGCCGTTTATGGTGAGGATGACCTTGGAGTGATGGAAGCTCAAAACATTTTCATGGAAATGCACGTTAACGACGAGGGGTATGTCGAACCCGATGTACCTAAATTTGGCGGCAAATTTTACCTGGACGTTAACGAAGAAGTTGATGCTGATTTGGCAAGCCGCGGCCTAATTTACAAAAAAGAATCATTAACTCACAGCATTCCCCATTGTTGGCGCTGCGGGACACGGCTTTTTCATAATCCTCAAAACGCCTGGTATGTTGATATCCAAAAGTTAAAACCACAAATGAAGAAAACCAACGAAAAAGTAAACTGGTATCCGGATCATTTTAAATACGGCAGGTTTTTAAAAAGTATGGAGGCGGCGCCGGATTGGTGTATTTCCAGGAGCCGGTATTGGGGATCACCGGTGCCGGTTTGGGAATGTCAAGCTTGCGATACTCGCTTTGTCCCCGGGTCAATTAAAGAGCTTGAGCAAGCCTCTGGGCAAAAGATAAACAATCTTCATAAACCGGAAATTGACGAAGTGATTGTCAAATGTGCCAACTGTGGGGGAGACGCTAAGCGAGTACCTGAGGTTTTGGATAGCTGGGTTGAAGCTGGCAGCGCTTCTTTTGCCGAACGCCACTACCCCTTCGACTCCGCTCAGGGTAAACCTTTCGAGGGTGAAGTAAAACTAGCCGACTTTTTTCCTCCAGACTTTATCGTAGAGTACACAGGCCAAATTCGCGCCTGGTTCTATGTCCTGCATGTAATTGCCAATGCGCTTAACAAGTCTCACGCTTTTAAAAATGTCGTCGTCACCGGTGTTATTTTGGGTACGGATGGCCGCAAGATGAGCAAAAATTATGGTAATTACCCTGACCCCAAAGAAATGATTTCAACCTATGGCGGTGACGCTCTACGACTTTATTTAATGAGTAGCCCGGTGATGAAAGGAGACGATATCAAAATTTCCGCCGATGAGTATAGGCAGCAAGTGAAGGGGACACTTTTGATTCTCTGGAATAGTTATAACTTTTTTGTAACGTATACTAATTTGGTTGCTTGGCGACCAAAAAATTCGAAGCACGAAATCCGAAATTCGAATAACGTCTTAGACCGATGGATTGTTGCTAAGTTAAATCAACTTACCGGGGATTTGACAAACGCGCTTGAAAATTACGACACGGTTTTGGGGGTGAGTCTTATTAATGACTTTGTTGGAGAGTTTTCGCGGTGGTACATTCGCCGCAGTCGTGAGCGAGCAACCAACCAAGATTTTCTTGAGACTTGCCATCACGTTTTGGTTACAGTTTGTAAACTTGCCGCTCCGTTTATTCCGTTTGTGACTGAGGAAATATATAGGAATTTGACTAAAGAAGAATCGGTACATCTGGCCTCGTGGCCGAAGCCGAAGATATTAAGAGCAGATGACATCAAGATATTAAGTGAAATGCAGAAAGTAAGACAGGTTGCGGAAAAGGCACATGCGATTAGAAAAGAAGCCAAGATTCCCTTAAAACTTCCACTCAACTCGTTGGCAACCTCGTATTCTTTCTCTTCCGCATTAGAAGTTATAGTAAAGGATGAGGTTAATGTTAAGGATATTGTTAAAGGTAAGACATTGGCGGAATTGGACCTGAAAATAACACCTGAATTAAAAGCAGAAGGCCAGGCCAGGGAAATTGCTCGCGCCATTCAGGAAGAAAGAAAGAAATTGGGAACGAGTCTAACCGATTTGGTTAATGTGTCGCTGCCTTCCTGGCCAACGGAGTTTGAAGAGGAAATCAAAAAAAGAGCTCTGGTCAAAAGTATCAAAAAGGGAAAATTCAAAGTTGAAAAAACTAATTAGCGATCCTCTCCTGGTCTTTGGAATAGCGTTTCTGATTGTTTTTGGCGCGATTATTCTTCGTTCGGTAGCAAGTGATTTTTTCCCGGTTTATTGGGTTTATCTAGTACTGGCAATTCTTTCTTTTATTTTTTTTGCCAAGCTTGATTTTTCTATAGTTAATGCTTTTACTAAGCACTTGTATGTTTTTAGCATTATCTTTTTAATTTTGCCGCTTGCCATTGGTGAGGTAACCCGGGGCGCTATTCGCTGGATTCCCATTGGTGCTTTAACTATTCAACCGGCTGAAATCGTCAGACCGTTTCTGCTGCTTTTCTGGGCAAATCAGCTAAATGGCTTTGAGTTCAAATTGGCGAGGATTATGAAACTACTTGTTCTACTTTTACTACCTGTATTACTTATTCTTGCTCAGCCGTCTCTTGGGGTGGCGATACTGACTTTCATGGGTTTTGTGGGCGTTTTCCTGGCAACCGGCGTTGACAGAAAACTTTACTTGATTTTAATTTTTGCGGCCATCTTGGCTATTCCAGTAGGTTGGTTTGCCTTGGCCCCATATCAGCGGGAGCGCATTACGACTTTTATTTCACCGCAGAGTGATCCGTCTGGAGCGGGCTATAATGCGATCCAGGCAATGATCGCAGTTGGTTCTGGAAAGATGACGGGTCGAGGGATAGGTGAAGGGGTGCAAACCCAGCTTTACTTTCTGCCGGAACGGCACAACGATTTTATTTTTGCATCAATTGCGGAAGAGCTGGGATTTTTGGGAGCGGGACTGGTCTTGGTAGGATCTTTTTTTGTGCTTTGGAGAATTACTTCGGCGGTTGATAACCCTAAAAATCCGGTGGCCAGGGCCTTTTTGTCCGGAGTATTTTTGACTCTTTTTACTCAAACCGTGGTGCATATTGGGATGAATATGGGTCTTGTGCCCATTACCGGTGTACCTTTGCCTTTAGTTTCCGCCGGTGGTTCGTCCCTACTTGCCACCATGACCATGCTGGGCATGGTACTTTCGGCAAGAAAATAAACGTAGACGGCAATTGAAATTGTGTGCTATCATTAAAACATGAGCAAACCAGCTGATTTCAAAGACTTGATTTTCGCTCTGAAGAAGGCCGGCTTCCCTACCAAAGGAGACGTCAAACAGATTGTTTCCGATGAATTTCATGAAGAAATAACAAAATTCTATGCCGGACGAATTAAACCGGAGTTTGACCAGGTAAATAAAAGGCTGGATCGAGTAGATAAAAGATTGGTTAGAGTAGAAGTCAGATTGAATGGCGTCGAGGGAGAAGTTAGGGGGTTGAAAGAAGAATTATCAGATACGCCTTCGCGCGGTCAGTTTAATGATCTTAAAGCCCGTGTTAATCACTATCACCCCGCCAATTGACATTTTGCCCCAGGAATTGATAAAATCGTATGGTCGTGAAATACGCAGTCATTAAACTACAAGGGAGCCAATACAAAGTTGCTGAGAAAGAGGAGATTTTGGTTGGCAAATTGGGGGATGCCAAACCCGAAGCTGATGTTTTGTTAGTTGTTGATGGTGATAGCGTTAAGGTTGGTAAACCGAAAGTGCGGGGGGCTAAAGTGACTTTTAAGGTTTTGGGGGATGAAAAAGGAGAAAAGCTGCACGTTCGAACCTACAAAGCCAAAAGCCGTTACCGCCGGCACATCGGTTTTCGCCCTCAATACACTAAACTTCTAGTACAGAAGATAACTTACTGATCCGCTTGACAAGCGTGAAAATATCTTCTATATTAATCCTGAGCGACTGAAAGGAGTCGAAGGATGGCTCACAAGAAAGCTGCAGGAAAATTAAATATTCAAACTCGTACACACGGTAAGCACCTTGGTGTAAAAGTGGCCGATGGCCAGAGTGTGATTGCTGGAGCAAACCTGGTGCATCAGCGAGGAACCAGGTTTCATGCCGGGGAAAACGTAAAAGTTGGGCGTGATTTTACATTGACAGCATTAAAAGCGGGAGTTGTTGAATTCGGTCAGAAATTGGGAAGAAAAACAATTTCTGTTTACGCAAATGGCTGAAGAAGTAATTCAAATACCGGTTAGTGACCTGCAAGCCAATCCCTTGCAGCCCCGTGGCGTAATTACTCCGGAATCACTCGTTGACCTGGTTGATTCGATCAAAGAGCACGGTGTTTTAGAGCCATTGGTGGTCGCCAAGACTCCGGCCGGTTACCAAATCATTGCCGGTGAACGCCGCTGGAGAGCCAGCAAGCTGGCAGGTCTTTCCCACGTACCGGCCATTATTCGTGAAACCTCACCTAAGGGCATGCTTGAAATGGCTCTGGTGGAAAACGTTCAGCGGGTGGACTTAAATCCTCTTGACCGGGCCAAAGGCTTTGAACGCTTGATGAATGAGTTTGGGCTGACCACAAGCGAGATTGCGGTGAGAATCGGCAAGTCGGTGGCGTATGTCAGTAACACCATGCGCCTTTTGACCCTGCCCGATGCCCTCAAAGATGGCCTTCTTTCCGGGCTAATTACCGAGGGCCACGCCCGAGCGCTTTCCTCAATTGACGATACCTCTTTGATGATTGAGGCCTACAAGATAATTTTGCGCGAGTCGGGTTCGGTCAGGCGGGCGGAAGAGTTGGCCCGTAGGATGAAAGCTAAAGCCCAGCAACCGGTTAGTCCATACACTCGTGTTGACCAGACGAGAATTGTTTCTGACGAAATTGATCGAATGCAGGATGAATTGATTACGGCTCTGGCAGCCAAAGAAGAAACCAATGGTCGGTACAAAACTTTAGTCAAGCTTACCCGGTCAAGGAGAGAAACAAGAGTAACATTGATTTTTAAAGGTGATCCTGAAGAGACGGAAGCGAGACTTCAAAGAGTGTACAAAGGAATCGTCAGTAACTGATGGCGTGAACCACTCCGACTTTTTGCGGTGGCCAATAAACAAACCAAGCCCGACCGGTAATTTTATCTTTTGTAATGAAGCCCCAAGCTCGTGAATCATATGAATTTTTGCGATTGTCACCAGCTACAAAGTAGGAGTCAGTGGGAACGGTAACCGTCTTGCCTCCGGCGACAAATTGCCCCTCAGATGTCGTGAGACCGGTTGGAAGATATGTTTCGGCTAAAGACTCATTATTAATATAGATTTTTCCGTCCCTGACGGCAAGTTGATCACCCGGCAGGCCAATGATTCTTTTAATAAACTCGTCTTTATAATCGGGCGGGGCTTTGAAAACAATAACGTCACCGCGCTGAGGTTCATTAAAGCGATACGTTACTTTATCGGTCAGTAAAAATTCACCATTTAAGAAGTTGGGGGCCATGGACTCACCTTTGATTTTGTGTGGCTGTAGAATCAAAAGGTAAACAAACAGGAAAATGGCAACCGCGAAAACAATCACCTGCAAAGTGTCCAAAAAAAACGCGCCCAAACGCTTAAACATAATTTACATTATATGGACTATTTGAGGGTTGACACAATAAGGAGTTTTAGCATATTTTCTAATTTGTGGGGATTCACAAAGATATGGATATTGAAAGCGCTCGGACTTTTGAGACAGGTATTATTCTTTTGCCTGAAGATAAATGTAAGCTTGGTTTAGATGCCCTTATCTGGGATCTTAAGAAGCGTTTTCCAGATCTGGATTATAGTTTAGTGCCAGTACTCAAAAGTGGTTTGGGTGTGGGCAAACTTTTATCTGACGCTACTGGTGTGCCCATTAATCCAATGCAGATGTCCTATTACCCTGAAAGCAGCGTACGTCTTGAAAAGCCAGTTTGTCTTATGAAACCAGATGTCACGGGTTTGTATTTAAATCGAGCTAAACCCCAAAAACTAATTTTTACTGAAGGGTTAATTGACACAACGGGGACACTTCAAGAAGCAGTAAAAATTGTTAAAAGTGATGTAGATGAGTTGGGCAGACTGTGGGGAACCAAGTTGCCTTATCCGGAATTTTATATTTACGCTTTTGCAAGCAAAAACCTTAGCCTTGATGACTTGCCCCCAGCAAGTGTTGCTTTTTATTCTCACAAAGATGTTTGGATCTGGGGCGCCTGTGGAATAGACGATGAGAAAGACCTGGGCCGTGATGAGCCGAACTTAAAAGGTAAGTTGTCGCCGTTTGCGAGAGTTCTTCCCGAAAGGCCATACTTTGCCCCTTCGTGGTTAACAATCCAATATTCTCGATTACCAGCTTCAGAAGTGATAAAATAGCCCCAAGGTCGTGTAGCTCAGTTGGCTAGAGCGCTACATTCACATTGTAGAAGTCAGAGGTTCGAGTCCTCTCACGACCACTT
>Ga0155633_109_pt5 | contig 35737 bp, 41 predicted proteins | sample RifCSPhighO2_12_FD_107290 | JGI IMG/M metagenome (GOLD analysis project Ga0155633, IMG submission 107290) | Candidatus Woesebacteria bacterium RIFCSPHIGHO2_12_FULL_44_11 | reverse complement strand
GGAGGGGCGGGGCATTTTTGACAATATAAGAAAAATCATTCTTTATCTCATGTGCGACGCTTTCAGCGAGATTGTGGCAGTCTTGGGAACGATTATTTTGCGGCTCCCTCTCCCGGTGACTGCCGGCCAGATTCTGTGGATCAATATTGTTTCTGACGGCTTTCCGGACTTGGCCTTAACCATTGATCCCAAAGCCCCAGACATTATGAAAAGAAAGCCCAGGAGCGCCGACGAAGCCCTTGCCGCGCCCTGGATGAAGTATCTGATTTTGATTGTCTCTCTGGCGGGCGGATTAATTGCTTTGGCTGTTTTTGTCATTTTTTATCGCAGCTCGGGGGACGAGATACTGGCGCGGTCAATGGCCTTTGGAGTGTTGGGGTTAAACTCACTTTTTTATGTCTACTCGATCCGGACTCTAGACCGGCCGGTCTGGCGCCAAAAGCCGCTTGAGAACACTTGGCTTAACCTAGCTGTTTTGGGGGGACTGGCTTTCCAAATCACGCCTTATTTTTTTGAGGCCTCGCGAAGTTTTTTGCGCATCACAAGCTTAGCGCCAATGCAGTGGGGCGTAATTTTGGCCGCCTCAGTGTCGATGTTTGTTTTAGTTGAAGTTACCAAAGAATTAGTTAACATTAAGAAAGTATGATTCCGGCATTAATTTTTTTACTTTTTTTCTTTTCGGCGATTCTTATCAAATCAGCCGAGATGGTGATTGTAGCCGTCCGGCGCTTAGCCCATGCCTTACAGGCCGGAGTTTTTGCCATTTCAGCCCTGGTTTTGGCCATTGGGACGAGCCTGCCAGAGCTTTTTGTGGGGCTGACCTCGGCTCTGGGTGGCACGCCCAATTTATCTTTTGGCAATGTCCTAGGGGCCAACATCGCCAATATCAGTCTCGTGGCTGGTCTTTCGGCGTTTATTACCGGTCGGGTCAATGTTGTTGGTGATTACCTTAAAAAGGACGTTTTTATGGCTCTGGTGGCCGGAGTTTTACCTCTTTTATTGGCCATCGACGGCAGGCTCTCCCGCGTTGATGGGTTGATTCTTTTGGCTACCTACGGAGCCTATGTCACCAGTCTTTTCCGCGAGCGCTATTTGGAGATTGCCGAGGAGCACAAAAAAGAAAGCTTCTTTGTTGGACTTTTACACCAAGTCAATCACGTTGATATGGCAAAAGCCAGAAATTACGGCCGGCTTTTTATCGGCCTGGCCCTGGTTCTTTTTTCCGCCGATATTATCGTTCGCTTGGCCAAACAATTTGCAAGTGTGGCTAATATCCCTGTTTTCTTAGTTGGTCTGATTATTCTCTCAATCGGCACGACCCTGCCCGAGCTGGCATTTTCTTTCAAGAGCCTCGCCAACCGTACACCGTCGATGTTTTTTGGCAATATTTTGGGGTCAATTATTGCCAACTCGACGCTGGTGATTGGTCTGGTGGCGACGATTGCCCCGGTAGAGATTATGGCCCTCGATGAAAATATTATTGCCGGAATCGCTTTTGTCGTGATTTTTTTGCTGTTTTGGCTTTTAATTCGAACCAAACATCGTCTCGATCGCTGGGAAGCAGGGTTTTTGCTTCTGCTTTATCTAATTTTTGTGGTGGTGGAATTCTTGTGAAAGAAGCCATTGACCAGCGGGGTTTTTTTTGAAAAGATTAGATAAGTAGGGGGTGAGGAGAGATGGCAGCAAAATCCGGAACAGGTTTAGGTAAAAATACAGCCGCAGCACTTTCTTATGTTTTAGGGCCAGTCACGGGTGTAATTTTTCTGGTTTTAGAAAGTGACAGTTTTGTCAAATTCCACGCGATGCAGTCAATAGTTACCTTTGTTGGTCTTTTTGCTTTGCAGTGGGCACTGGGTTTGACCATAATTCTTTTACCGCTAGTTCCATTGGTTGGCTTAGTAGGGTTTGTTCTGTGGCTACTTTTGATCTATAAAGCTTGGCAAGGAAACGAGTGGGAAGTGCCGCTTTTTGGGAAAATCGCAAGGCAGCTTTTAGCAAAAAAGTAAGTGTTTGAAACCAGAGAGCAAGCCGGTGAACTTCTGGCTGAAAAACTTCTGGCCTGTGGGCATCCCGGAGTTGTGGTTTTGGGAATTCCACGAGGGGGTGTACCGGTGGCTAAAATCATAGCTAACCGCCTCGAGGCCCCTCTCGGACTAGTAGTTACCAAAAAAATCAGTGCGCCGGGACATGAAGAACTGGCAATTGGTGCCGTCGGCCCAAAGGGAGAAGCGGTTCTGGATGATGAGTTGATCGAAAGATTAGGGATAACTGGTAAAGAACTTCAGAAGCAAATTCAAAAGTCAAAAGTTAAAATTCGAAAATACAAGTCAAAATTCAAAAGTGAAGTTGATTTAAAGAAGAAGGCAGTAATCCTGGTTGACGATGGAGTTGCAACCGGCGCCACAGTTGAAGTTGCGATTAAACATTTGCGGGGTAAGAAGGTTGGGCAGATTGTCTTGGCTCTGCCCGTGGGTCCAAAAGATACGATAAAAAGATTAAACAGGCTTGTCGACAAAATTGTAGTTCTGGAAACACCGCCAGATTTCCTTGCCGTCGGCCAGTTTTACCGCGATTTTCCTCAAATTACTGACGAAGAAGTGATAGAATTACTTCAATGAAATTGATTGTCGGGCTTGGGAATCCGGGAGAGAAGTACAGAAACAACCGTCATAATGTTGGCCATATGGTCGTTGATGGGTTGGAAAAAAGAAAGTTACCGAAGAATGTGGTTGTCAAAAAAACGGGTGTTTTTATGAACAATTCAGGATCGGTAATTAGAAGATTAATTAACCGTTATTCATTAACCATTAATTATTTGTATGTTATCCACGATGATTTGGATATCAATCTTGGAGAATACAAAATCCAAAAGGGCAAAGGCCCGAAGGATCACAAAGGCCTGAACTCTATTTACGACGCTCTGGGTAGTAAAGATTTTTGGCATGTGCGGATTGGGGTGGACAACCGTGATCCGCAAGATAGAATTCCTGGAGAGGACTATGTACTGCAAAATTTTAATCAAGAAGAGCTGGACAAAGTAAATGTGGTGATTGAAGAAATATGCAAAAAGTTGGTGACATTATAAGTAAGTACCAGATTGATGAGGATAAATATATTTCCCGAGAATTTCAGCAGTATGGCTATGAACTGGCAGAAGAATTGGGAGATATTAAACACAAAAGCCTTTACATTAAGCTGGCTAAAGAAACACCGCGGGGCTTGATGGAATCCGCTAAAAGCTTTGTCAAAGACGCGGGGGCAAGAAATCCTGGGGCACTGTTCATGTGGAGGCTTGGTCAGCTAAAAAAAGAAAAAGATGCTAAAGCAAAATAACTTTTTTGAGAAAGTATATGAAATAGTTAGAAAAATTCCCAAGGGAAAGGTTATGACTTATGGCCAGATTGCCGAAAAGTTGAGTACTAAAGACGCCAGACGTGTAGGTCATGCTTTGCATGCCAACAAAGATGCAACCACTCCCTGCCATCGAGTAGTAAACAGAGAGGGGAGACTAGCAAATAGCTTTGCTTTTGACGGCGCGGGCGAGCAACGCCGGCGGCTCGAAGCGGAAGGGGTGACCTTTAAAGACCGACTCCATGTCGATTTGTCTCGCCACCTGCTAAAATAAAAGTACTGTCCAATGAAGCGGGAACTGGTAATTCACTTTTCTTTTTTAGTTGCCTTTTTCATTTTCATTGCCCTCTTTAGGCAATACTTTGAATTTCGTTACTTATTGTTTCTGTTTGGGGGTTTAGTGGGCACGTTTTTGCCGGACGTTGATCACCTAATTTATGTGTATGCTTCTCGCCCCCATGAATTAACTAGTCAAAGAGTGAATTTTATGCTGGCCAAGAGAGAATGGCTACCGATTCTGAACCTGCTTTATATGACCAGAAGTGAGCGCAAACAACTTGTTTTCCACAGTGCCTTTTTCCAGATTATTTTTACAATACTTGCTTTTTTGGTTTTAACTTCTTCGGGGAGCCTTTTTGGTCGTGGTTTGGTTTTGGCTTTTAGTTTACATTTATTGGTGGACCAGATTGTCGACTTGACAGAAGTTGATAGCCTAGATAACTGGTTTAATCAATCTCCGCTGGTGGCATCCCTTTCCAAGCAGAAAGCTACCCTTTACTGGCTGGCTAACTTGATTATCATTTTGATTTTTGGATTTTTATTGTAGTGACGTATGTTATAATTGAGGTATATGGGAGTGACTAACGTTCAACTGAAAGTTAAAAATCCGCGTTCCCCCACAAAAACGTACGAAAGTAAATTTCTGGTTGACTCGGGGGCGACCTACACAGTTGTCCCCTCGACCGTTCTTAGAAAACTGGGAATAGCCCCGCAAAGGGAAGAAGAGTTCTCTCTAGCCGATGGGACGATTATCAAGAGGAAAGTTGGGAACGCTCTTTATGAATATGAAGGGATTGAGTCGGCCGCTCCCGTACTTTTTGGGGAAAAGGACGATGATAAACTCTTGGGTGTTTATACCCTCGAAGCTTTAGGTTTGACTCTTGACCCCTTAAAACGCACCGTCCACAAAGCAGTCTTAAGGATGTAGTTTATGAACTACAAAAGAAAGAAACCAAAGTCCGCTCGGGCTGGGTGTTTGCTCTGTAAACCGTGGAAAGTAATGGGGAACAGAAAGCAAGCCAAGTCAATTAAAGACTTAAGGTTGTTGTATATTCAATAGGATGGATCAGAAAGTCTTAGAATTTCTAAGAAAAGAAAGAGTCTGCAGTCTTACAACGCTTTTGAAAGATGGAACGCCTCATTCGGCAGCCATGCATTTTTCTCACCTGGGATCTCCTTTAGCTTTTTATTTTTCTGCTGATAAAGCAGGGAGCAAATGTGAAGATTTGTTGGACGGGATTCCGAAGAAAGCTGCGGTTGTGGTTGGTTTTAGTGAGGAAGAATGGATTACTTTGCAAATGGAGGGCAAGATCCAAGTTGTTTCCGATCCTCAAGCTGTTGCAGAAATAAAAAAGATCCATTACGTAAAAAACCCAAGCTCTAAGGAGTTTGAGAGTGATCCAGGAACAATTTTTTTGGAGTTTACACCCACATGGTGGCGCTATACTGATTTTAATATCAACCCGCCGACAATTGTTTCTTCAAAAAATGGCTGAAAGACTTTTGTACGCCACTAATAATTCCGGGAAAATTTACGAGGTTGGTAAATACTTGAAAACGCATGGGATAAACATTATTTCACCTCAAGATTTGGGTATTGTCCTTGATGTTGACGAAACCGGCAATACGTTAGAAGAAAATGCAACCCTTAAAGTGATGGCATATTTGCAGGTAGTCGGGACGATATTGTGGTTCTTGCCGATGATACAGGAGTGGAAATTGACGCCTTAGGTGGGGAGCCGGGAATACACGTTCGGCGTTGGGATGGAACGCGCATGACTGACATGGGGATTATCAATTATTGTTTAGAAAAGTTGACAGGGGTTGTACCTGAAGAACGTTCGGCCAAATTTAGAACAGTAGTCGCGTTGGGAATCCCCGGTATCGGTATTGAATTATGGGAGGGAACTTTAAAAGGCTTCATTCTTGATCAAGCAGATCTTAATTATTTAATGAAAGGGTTTCCTTTTGAGTCTTTGTTTTTTGTACCCGAGTTTGGTGAAGACGGAATGTTATTGGGGGAAATTCATCGTTTATCAGGTAAAGCGAAAAATAAGTACTTGACCCATCGTGAACGGGCAATCAAAGCTGCACTTCCCAGAATTAGAGAACTGTTGTAAAATTCTTCTATTGTGAATCAGGAAACCGTAAAATCACTGCGCAATACCGTTGTTTTTTTGATTGTTGTGGCAGGGTTGGTTTTTGGAGGTTTGAGGCTTCTTGGCAGCAAACCTCAAGCATTGGTGGAGGTGAGTCCCGAGGATTGGGTAAAAGGAGAGGATTTGGCTCAAGTGACTTTGATTGAATACAGTGATTTTCAATGCCCGGCCTGCGCTGCTTACTATCCACTGATTAATCAGATTAAGGATGATTTTGGCGACAACCTGAAACTGGTTTACCGGCATTTTCCCTTAACTAGTATTCATAAAAACGCCTTGGTTTCCGCCCAGGCGGCTGAAGCGGCGGGTTTGCAAGGTAAATTCTGGGAGATGCACAACGCCCTTTTTGAGCACCAAGCTGATTGGAGCGAACTCGACGATCCGACATCCAAATTTATCGAATACGCCACCAACCTTGAGCTTGATATCGAAAAGTTTGCAAATGATTTGGCCAGTGATGAAGTCAATCAAAAAGTCAAAGATGATTTAGACTCGGCTTTGGACTTGAAGATAAACGCCACTCCAACTTTTTTTATGAATGGCAAAAGAATTACCAATCCCAAAAACTACGATGCCTTCAAGAGTTTAATTGAAAAAGAAATTAATGAATAAGCAAATCCGAAAGCTTCTTGAGCATTGTAAACAAATCTCCCTGCTTGGAAAAGTTTCGGCCCTAGCCCACTGGGATTTGGAAGTGAACCTTCCACCTAAAGCCTCGGAAGAAAGAGCTGCCCAGCTGGCTTACCTGACCTCAATTCGTACCGATCTTTGGCTAGCTAAAGACTTTAGATCGATAATCGAAGATGTTGATGTTTCCAAATTGGATCAAAAAGAAAAAGCTATTGTCAGAAATCTGCGCGACTCGGCCAAATTCTATTACAAGGTCCCCAAAGAAATTATCATTAAGGAAGTAGAGACCACAAGCAAGGCTTTTATGGCTTGGAAGAAAGCCAAAGAGGAGAATAATTTCAAAGATTTTTTACCTCACTTGAAACAAATAATAGATCTTGACCTTATTATTGCTAACCATCTGGGCTACAAGAAAAATCCCTATGACGCTCTTTTGGATTTATATGAACCGGGGCTAACGGCTGAGTTTTGCGGGAAAATTTTTAATGGGCTTCAGCCGGAGTTGACCACTTTGATCAAGCAAATTCAAAAAACAAAAAGGTTTAAAAATAAAAGCGGACTAGTCGGCGGGGACAAAAATTATCCCGAACAAGATCAGAAACAAATTGCTTTGTATGTATTGAGGAAAATGGGTTATGACCTGGATGCCGGCAGGCTTGATACCGCGCCGCACCCTTTTGAAACCAAACTGGGGCGGCACGATATTCGCATTACCACCCACTATCACGTAAATGATTTTTTGGATTCACTGATGGGGGTAATGCACGAGGCCGGCCACGCAATGTATGAACAGGGGGTTAGTGAGGAGTACACTAACACCCCGCTGCAGGGTGGAGTGTCTTTGGGAATTCATGAGAGTCAGTCCAGATTTTGGGAAAACCAAGTTGGAAGAAGCATGGAGTTTGTGAAGTTTATAGCTCCCGTATTTCAAGCTTTCTATGCTGGCCAGCTTGGAAAAACTTCTACTGAAGAACTGTTTGCTGCGGTCAATGACGTCAGACCAGGACTTATTAGAGTTGAAGCAGATGAAGTTACATACAATCTGCATGTCGTCTTGCGGTTTGAAATTGAAAACGCGCTGATGAACAAAAAAATCAAGCCCGACGACTTGCCGGAAATCTGGCGGACAAAAATGAAAAAGTATTTGGGAATTGTTCCGGCCACGGACCGGGAAGGGGTCTTGCAGGATATTCACTGGTCACACGGCAGTTTTGGCTACTTCCCGACCTACACTTTGGGCAATCTTTACGCGGCCCAGTTTGCCGCGGCAATGAGAAAGAAGTTGGTGATTGAAGATCTGGTTGAGAAGGGGGAGTTTGGCACGATCCTATCGTGGTTGAGAAGTAACATCCATCAATACGGCTCGCTTTACTGGCCGGATGAATTAGTCAAAAAAGTCACTGGGCACGCCCTATCGCCGAAGCATTTTTTGAAGTATATTAGAGAGAAATATTCTCAAATTTATGAGCTTTAGATGAAAAAATTTTTGCTAATCTTGGTTTTATTGGGAGTGGCGGTTGGGGGTTATTTGGTTTTTGGCAAAAAGCCTCAAGAGGCCAAACCGGAAAATCCCTTGATGGCCAACGTTCAAACTATTACCGATCAGGGTAAAAATCACGTTAAGAGTGATACCCAGGTGGAATATAACAGTAATCCTCCCACTTCCGGCCCGCATTATGAGGAATGGACCAAGGCCGGTGTCTACGAAGAGCCGCTCCTTGATGGTAATTTGGTTCACTCGCTCGAACACGGTTATGTAATTATTTCTTATAACTGTGAACAAGAGAACCCAGAGTGCAAAGACCTGATTTCTAAAGTGGTTGCCATTTGGGAGGAAAGTCAAAAAAACAAAATCATCGTCACACCGCGACCAAGTTTGGACACTAAAATTGCTTTGACTGCTTGGACTAAATTGGATAAATTTGATGAGTTTGATGCCGAGCGAATCAATTTCTTCATCGACGAATTTCGCAATAAAGGGCCGGAGAGAACAATGGAAGTTTATCAGGACTAGAGCTACTCCTTGCAACAGTCAATTGCTTTTTGAACCATCTCACCGATTTTTGCAAAAACCGACTTATCCTCTCTCTTTTCCTGTTCTACTTTCTCTACTTGCTCTACTTTTACTACTTGTAAATTAATGGCCCAGAAAAGGCTATAAAGTTGGTAAGCTTTTTGAAATAAATCTACCGCTTTCTTTTTATTGGCTTTCTTGAGTTCCTTGGTACCCACTTCCATGACTCGCATGCTGGCGGCAAGCAGGTGTTTACTGATACACCAAACCTCCCCTTCATAATCTTTAATAATTTCCCTCAAGAGGGAAGCGCGCATTTTTCTAACCTCATTTAAAAGATCAAGATATTTTTCTTTACCGGTTTTTTGGGAAGTAAAAAACAAATGTTCTTCAATGGAAATGAGGTTCATGATCGCAATTGATAAGTCCTCCCCGGCTGACAAATCCAGCTCTTTTTGTTTGGTTACTTCCTCAATTTTCCCTAAGAGATCTTTGTAATTTTTAATTTTAACCATTGACTTATCTAAACTCGATAACAAGTTTTTGGCCTAACGCCTGAGCCACTTTTTCCAAAAAATTCACGGTTGGGTTTACATTCCCTGCCTCGATTCTTGCGATGGCTGATTGTTTGGTGCCAATCTTTTGCGCCAATTCTTTTTGCGTCAAACCTTTTTTGAGTCTGGCACCAATGAGTTGAGAAATTAGCTTGTATTTGGGCTCAAGCTTTTTGTATTCCCGAACAAATTCAGGATTCTTCATCAATTCTTTTTGAAAGTCTTTCCAGCTTTGCATACGTTAGAAGTATAACGTATATGTTATGGCGATGTCAATGCTCTGAATCTTTTTTCAGCGATTTTTATTTCTTTTGATGGTGTCTTGCGCGTTTTCTTTTTGAAGCCGTGTAGAAACCAAACTTTTTTGTTCACGAAAGAGTATAAAATTCTCACTTCTTCTTTGCCTCTAATCCTAAGTTCATAGATCTTGTCTGTTAACTTCTTGGCGTAAGGCATAGAGAGTAGGGGGCCATAGGTTTCAAGGAGTTGCTTGTGGTGCGAGACTTTTGCGCGAGTTTTAGCCTCTAGTGAAAGGATGAATTCTTCAACAGGTTTTTGTTTTCGTTCTGATCTAAAAATGAATATTTCCCAAGCCATGAATTTATTATGCCACAAGTTTGAGTGGTGATATAATTAAATCATCGCGGGTACTTGACATAATCCCTCCCCAGGGGGTAGGATACGAGAATGGACTTCAAACCCAATGCCCTAAAAAGAATAAAAATTGCCCAAGGGCATCTAAATAAAGTTGAACAGATGCTGGCGGAGGACGTCTATTGTATGGATGTTATCCACCAGTCTCGGGCCGTGCAGGCGGCTTTAAAAAAAGTTGACGAAATTATTTTGCACGGCCATCTGCACACCTGCGTGATGCAGGACCTACACGGATCCCGTGCCAAGAACGAAAAAGCGGTTGACGAAATAGTAGAATTATTTAGAAAACAGGCTTGAAATGGGTAAGGATATTAAAATTTTAATTGGAGCGATTGTTTTGACTTTAGTTATTATTGCTGGTTTGGCATTTTTAGCCAGCAAAAATTCTCAAAGCCAAACCAAGCTGGGGCTGGTCGAGGGCGTAACGGCCAACCCGGGATTTTATGACTTGGGCGCGGTTCCCATTAACGGGGGGGTGGTAGAAAAAGAGTACGAAGTTGTTAACACCACTGGCAGCAAAATAGTCTTGAAAAAAATTGTTACTTCTTGTATGTGTACCCAAGCTGCCTTTAAGATGGGTGAGAACCAAACGAAGTTTTTTGGCATGGAAGGCCACGGTGACGCCAACGCCCCGGTCAATGTTGAAATCCCGTCTGGAGAGACGGGAAAAGTGATTACCCGCTTTGACCCGGCGGCTCACGGACCCCAAGGCACGGGTCCTTTTGACCGGGTAATTTACTTAACTTTTAGTGACCCGGCCGGTATCAAAGAATTAAAATTCAGTGGCACAGTTGTTCCAAAATGATATTTAATATTATCCTCCAACTTATTTTCCCATCAGCAGTTTATGCTCATTGTCCGCTGTGTGTTGCCGGAGCGGGGGCGGGGCTGACTCTCTCGCGGCTTTTGGGGATTGATGATTCGATTACCGGTGTTTGGCTGGCGGCTTTTCTGGGCGCAACTTCGCTTTGGCTAACCAACTTGATTAGGAAAAAGTATTTGCCTTTTCAAACCGAGATCATTTATATCGTCATTTTTGCAACAACCATTTTTTCTTTTTACCGTTTTGGTTTAGTTAACGAACACAACGGCCTAATCTCCAACTTACCCAAGCTTATTTTTGGCATGATCGTCGGCGGTGTGGTTTTTTACTTGGTCGACGTTGCCAACGCCCTAATTAGAAAAAAGGTTGGGCGTTCTTTAATTGCCTATCAAGGTGTGGTTGTGAGCCTGGCCAGCATGACCCTTTTGAGCATTTTTTTCTTTGTTCTGGTTAACTACATCATATGAAAGTCAAACTTATTCTTTTTGCCGCTCTGATTTTTTTAGGTTTTATTTTAGGCAGTCATGTAAATAATTTTCAGCCAAAGGTAGCCGGTGGGGAGATTTCCGCCCGGGAGCTGAAAAATGCACTGGGAAGCAAAGACTTTACTTTCATTAACGTCCACACTCCCTACGAGGGGGAGATTGCCGGAACCGACAGCTTCATTGAATACGATTCCATGAAGGCCAATGTAAGCCGCCTACCCAAAGACAAAAACACCCCAATTGTGCTTTATTGCCTGACCGGCCGGATGAGCACTGAGGCGGTTAGTACCCTCAAAAGCATGGGCTACACCAATGTTCGCCATTTAACCGGCGGCATGGAAGCCTGGCGGCGCGCGCGCAATGAAACGCTTGATTTGTCGAGCTTACCCGATCAGGTTTTGCCCAAAGAGGGATTTGAATTGCCGGTTGCCTGGGGTGATTTGGGGCCACGCTTAATTGAGCTGGGCGTGATTGACTTGACCAAGTTTGAGAAAGCGGTCCAGTTGACCGAGGAGCAAAGGCAAATCTTGACCCAAGGATCAGAGGCAAAGCTAAAAATTGACGCTGCCAGTAGTCAATTTGTGGTCGATCTTTTGTGGGCAGCCGGCTTAGCCCAAAAAAGTACGGCCTATACCGAGGGACCGATGGGGACGGATTATAAAGATCGGGTTGGCAGTTTTGCCTCGACCGGTGGTTGGAGTTTGGCCAAAGGGGATGCCGTAAATTATTTGGGTAAGTACGACCTGGTTTCTCTGGATGAGGCAGAAAGTAAGCTGGTGGCTGAAATTGCCAAAGGCGTTTACCGTCCCTGTTGCGGCAATTCCACCTGGTTTCCGGACTGCAATCACGGCATGGCCGCACTTTTTGCCATTGAACTCATGGTTGACGCGGGTATGACGAGTGATGAAATTTATGAAAATATTTTGAAGTTAAATTCCTTTTGGTTTTCGTCAACTTATTTAACAACGGCTACCTATTTTGCCCGCCAGGGGGTGGCTTGGGACAAGATTGACGCCAAAGAAGTTTTGGGAGCGGATTTCTCTTCGGGCCAGGGCGCAGCCAAGATTGCCAAGGAAGTGGGACAGCTGCCTTATCAAAATACAAATACGGGTGGGAGTTGCGGATCCTGAAGAGGACTTGTCCTGAACGAGCAAAGCGAGTCGAAGGAGGTGAGAAAAGATGAAGTTGAATCAAATGGCCTTGGCCAATGCTTTTGGTGTCTTGGCAGCGGTCTATTATGTTGCCTGTTACTTCCTGGCCCTTTTGGCGCCGGAAGTTTACAAATCGGTAGCACTAACCTGGTTTCATATGATTGATTTGAGTGTCGCCTGGCGCGATGCGCCCATGGGTTTTGGCCTGGGAATTGTTACTTTTACGGCCAGTTCTTGGGTTTCAGGTTGGTTGCTGGGGGCCGTGTACAATAAATTTGTAAAGTAGTCGGAAAAGAGGTGATGAAAGTGATGGGACATATGTTTAGTAACAATTACGGTGGCAATTGGGAAGGGCTGCCCGATTATATGCAACAGATGATGAAAAGTTATTATGGTGGATTGCAACCGTTTGGCGCAGTTTTTGGTATTTTCCATTTGGTCAGTTGGGTTTTGGTAATTTTGATACTAGTTGCGCTTTTTAGACTGGTTTGGAAGAGGGGAAGTAAGTGATAAAAGATCACAAAACAAAGATAGGCGGTTTGACTGTTTATTATCGGACAGCCGGTGATCCCAAAAAGCAAACTTTAGTTTTTTTGCATGGATGGGGGGCGAGACTTGGGAGATTAAGGTTGGTTGGGAGTGATAGTGTAATCGATGAGCTGTCAAAACATTTCTATGTGATGGCTCCCGAGCATCCTGGCCTAATTAGATCGGAGGGACCTAAAAAACCTTGGAACTACGAGGATTATGCAGAACACCTTAATAAATTGATTTCACATTTAGAATTAGAAAATTTTATTTTATTAGGGCAGTCTTTTGGCGGCGGCATTGCCACGGCATATGCGGCAGTTTTTCCTAAGAGGATTAAAAACCTTGTGTTAGTCGACTCTGTATTTGGTGGCCGACTGGAAAATTTTTATTTTAAGGGTAGAAAATGGTGGAGTCTTAAATACTCTAAAATCTTAAAATCATCTTTCGTACCGACGGTGATTAAAAATTTGGTAATAAGTTCGTTTTTAGGCGTACCAGTCGGTTTTGTAGATAAGAAAACTCTGGAAAATAGATTACTGATGGGAAAAATCATGGGCAACCTTAAACTGGAAACGAATTATAAGGACTTAAAAACTCCAACCTTACTTGTTTGGGGCATGAATGACACTTTCATCACGCCGATTAATCGGGCAAGAGAGATACAAACAGAGATTAAAAGTTCAAAGTTGGTAACAACCACTGGTGGTCATTCGATTTTGTATCGAAAACCTAAGGAAGTGGTAAGTTTGATTGTTAAGAATTTAGAAAAGCTATGAAAAATAAAACTCAATATATCTGCCCCATGCACCCCGAGGTGGTGAGTGATAAACACGGGAGATGTCCGAAGTGTGGTATGGACCTCGTTGAGGCCCAAAATCAAAAGATAAAAACCAAAAGTACTGAACACGAAAGACACGAAATGAAGCCGGTGAGCGAAATGAGTCTTTGGAAAAAACTCAAGATGGGCTTAACGATGACCATGGGTATGGAGCACGGAGGTTTGGCAGGACGTGAGATGGCAAAATTGATGGAGGAAGACATTCGTAATAAATTTTTCTTCTCGCTTTTGCTTACCATTCCCATTATTGCTTACTCTCCTCTTGGCGAAAAAATACTTGGCATAAATTTACCCACACCGATTCCTGCCCCATGGCTACTTTTTGTTCTTACGACACCGGTTTTCCTTTATGCCGGCTGGATCTTTCTTTATTCAACATATAAAGCTCTGCTAGCTAAGACACTCAACATGGCGGTTTTGATTGCGGTGGGCATTACCGCTGCCTATGGATTTAGCATTGTCTTAACTTTGCTTGGAAGCGCCGACTCTTATTACGAGGCTGCAGCCATGCTTATTACCTTCGTCCTCTTTGGCCATTGGATGGAGATGAAGTCTCGTTGGGGGACAACGGACGCACTCCAGGCCCTATTTGACTTAGTTCCTCCTCAAGCAAGACGTTTAAGAAATGGACAGGAGGAGCTTATTCCCACCTCCGAGGTAAAAGTTGGCGATGTTTTAATTTTAAAACCCGGTGACAAAGTTCCGGTGGATGGGGAAATAATTGAGGGTGAAACGGCAATTGATGAATCGCTTGTCACCGGAGAATCAATCCCTGTTGCCAAAGACGTTGGAGATAAAGTAGTCGGTGGATCCATAAACCAATCGGGAAGTGTGAAGTTTAAGGCAACCAAGGTCGGAGAAGCCACAGCGCTTGCCCAGATTGTCAAATTGGTTGAAGTTGCTCAAAACTCAAAAGCTCCGGGACAAAAAATAGCCGACAGATTTGCGCAGTACTTGGTCATTCTCGCCGTGGGTGGAGGGCTACTGACATTTTTGATTTGGTTTTTTGTCATGGGTCAACCCATACTTTTTGCACTGACGTTTGCCATCTCAACCGTAGTGATTGCTTGTCCTGACGCTCTGGGGCTGGCAACCCCGACTGCTGTCGCCGTTGGAACCGGGCTTGGGGCAAAGCATAATATTTTAATTAAAGATGCTCCAACCTTAGAGCAAGTTTCAAAGATCGAGGCAATTGTTCTTGATAAAACCGGAACGCTTACTGAAGGCAAACCCAAGATTACTGACGTGGTGGCGGGGCCTAAATATTCCCAAGACGAAATTTTAGCGCTGATTGCTGCAGCCGAGGAGAAATCGGGCCACCCCCTAAGCAGCGCCGTCCTAGAGGAGGTTAAAAGAAGGGGACTTAAAACCTCAAGGCAGGTGGAAAAGTTTAAAAATATTGCAGGCCACGGCGTTGAGGCGGTAGTTGCTGGAAAAGAGATTCTGGTTGGGACCATGAAACTGATGAAAGATCGAAATGTCGATGTTTCGCCCCTTGCGAAAGAAACCGAAGGACTTCTCTTGGAAGGGAAAACAATAATGATTCTCGCAGTTGACGGAAAGATTGCCGGAGTAGCTGCGGCGCAAGATCCGATCAAGGAAAACGCTAAAATGGCAGTTAGTCTAATGAAAGATCTGGGCTTGGAAATTGCCATGATTACCGGAGATAACCAAAAAACAGGAGAAGCAATTGGAAAACAGCTTGGGATTGACCGCATTTTTGCTGAAGTTCTTCCAGAAGATAAGGCCAAGTATGTCAAAAAGCTCCAAGATGAGAAAAAGTTTGTGGCGATGGTTGGCGATGGGGTCAATGACGCGCCGGCATTGGCTCAAGCGGATATCGGTATTGCCATTGGTGCCGGAACTGACGTGGCGATTGAGACGGCCAAGGTAGTTCTGATGAAGTCCGATCCTGCAGACATTCTTCGGGCAATTAAACTTTCCAAAGCAACCGTGCGCAAGATGAAACAAAACCTCTTTTGGGCTTCGATTTACAATCTTTTGGCTATTCCGGTTGCGGCTGGAGTGCTTTATCCGAGCTATAATATCTCCCTTCGTCCGGAAGTTTCGGCTCTTTTGATGAGTATTTCATCGATCATTGTGGCCACCAACGCCGTATTACTAAATCGTGCTGAAAAGGATTTGATAACGATATGAAGAGAGGGGCTTTGGTGTTTGGAATCTTAGCGACACTAGCCCTGTTGACGATGTATTTTGGTGTTGTTTCCCTCGTATCTGGTTTCCGCTTTGCCCAAGTGCAATTTTTACGCTTCTGGTATTTTGTTGTGGCTCTGGCCATCGGTTTTGGAATTCAGGTTGGACTTTATAGTTATCTTAAGGCGATAGTAAAAAACGTTTCGCCAAAAGTCGTAGCCGCATCTGGGGCGACCTCGACCGCGGCGATGATTTCTTGTTGTGCTCATTATCTTGTTAATGTACTGCCGGTTTTGGGAGCAGTCGGAATTATTACAGTTATTTCCCAGTACCAAGTACAGCTTTTCTGGGTGGGTCTGGTATTTAACTTTGCTGGTATTGTCTACATGGCGAACAAAGTTAGTAAGGTGACAAACGTAAGATGAATACAAAAATAATTATTATTGCTGGAGTTGTCTTGGGAATAGTATTGGTTGGTTCACTGGTTACCAAACAAAAAGAAACTCCTCTTTCATTGGATTCTCAGATAAATTCCGAAGGTGCGGTGGAGGTGGAAGTAACTCCTCTTGAAATTTCTAACGCTTCAGATTTGTGGCAGTTTAAAATTGTGCTGAATACTCATAGCGTTGAACTTGGTCAAGATCTGGCGGCTGTTGTGGAACTTTTTGATGATAAAGGGAATGCGTACCAACCGCTCTCTTGGGAAGGCGCACCCCCCGGCGGACACCATAGGGAGGGAGTATTAAGTTTTCGTCCCTTAGCCCCCCGTCCCTCATCCATCGTACTTGTGATTAATAATATTGGCGAAGTTCCCGAAAGGAAATTTGTTTGGGGGGTAAAGAAATAGGAGGTGAATCTCTATGGCACATTGTTGTGGAGGACACACAGAAGATAAGAAACAAAAAATTGTTGAACCGGAAGTTCAAAATAAGAAAACAAAAGATTTTGTTAAAAAATATTTGCACAAGCTTGACAAAAAAAGAAGTGGGAGTAAGTGATTCTTGACAAGGGGGCTTTATTTGTTGCTTAATAGATTAAGGTGGTTAGAAAACTTCTTGCTTTTGCTTTAGTGGTAGCGGTGCTCGCTTTCCTGGCGCCGACAGTACGAGCGCTCGAGAATCCTCATTTTTACTATGATTGGAACCGCTATATACCGCCCGATGTTTTGGGCCTGACCGCCCAGGCGCAGGAGGACACCACTACGACTGGTGACTACCGAGATTATTTAGAGCACGATTATGTCCTCGGCTTTACCGCCGATTACTCGCCTGGCGACCCACTTTATTTTATTAAAAGAGTTGAGGAGGGCTTGACCCTGGCCTTTACCTTTAATGACCAACAGATTAACGAAACGAGACTGGAGTTGGCTGGCGAGCGGCTCTCGGAGATAGAAACTGTCAGTCAGGAGGGGGCCAGTGTGGCAACGATTGGTTCCCTGACCCAGTCTTATGAAAATACAGTTGAGGCCATGGCTGCGAGCCTGACCAACTTGGCTAACGAAGGCCAAGATGTGGGTAGCCTAACGGACCTGGTTGATCTTGAATGTTCCAAGCACGCTTTGGTTCTCGGGGAGATTTCTCTACTCGTCCCCGCTGCGGCTGAGGCAGGTCTTGAGCAAGCGATTGCCGCCAGCGAGGTTGCGGTTGATTCGGTCGCTGATATTGAAGGTCAACCGCCCGTGCCTCAAGCCGTCGTTGACCGGCTTCAGGCGACCAAAGCCCTGGGAATCTTGACCGAGGAAGAAGTGGCCAGAGTAATTGACTCTGATACCCGCCAGGAAGCCAGGACAGAGCTTCGAGAATACGTCGAGGTAGGCGTTTTCTCTGAGGCAGACCTGACAAAATTCAACCAGACGGCGATGGCGAGCTTTCCCCGAGGTTACTACGCGATCTTGGAGATAATGAAGTTCAAAGAGCTCAATGATCTTGAGACTTTGAAACCAGATGAAGCCACGATTGCTAGGATTCAAGAGTTTTCCCGGACCTACGAGCCAGGGAGCATTGTTCCCCCGGAAATCAGGACTTGGTGGGCGCCGATGGTCAGGCTTGAAGAGCTGCAAAATACGCTCCGGCCAGATCTCATCAACCAAGATTATCTCAGGAACCGTACTGACTACTACCAGAAATATCAGGAGGTGGTGGAGCGGATCAAGCCAACCAGTGATGACGTGGCTTATGTCAACCGCTTGCTCGCGATTAATCCAGAGTTGATCAACGATCCCTCTTACGCCCGGATTAAGGCCCTAGCTGATCGTTTTGGGACGTCAACCGCGACGACCACCGGTTTCACGCCGACTTGTGGCAGCAACACACATTGGGTGACAGTTCCCTATATGCCTGGCGGTGGTTATTGTATCCCCAACTATGAGTTCCCCACGGGTGGGGAGACAGGTGAGACGCCTTGCCCCTCAGGTTATCACCGCAATATTTCCGGTGGGGCTTGCTACCCGGACAACCCGACGAGCGGGACCTATTTACCGGCGGCTGGGACGTGTTACTCTGGCTATCGATGGGTGACAGATCAGGCTAACCCCCGGGGTGGTTATTGTAGTCCCCAGACAGTTACTGATGGAGGTTTCCCTAGTCCGTATTACTCGGTGGGCTATTGTCTGCCTGGCCAGACCTACCGCGATGGTAAGTGTGAAACTTACAATCCGCCCCCAGCCAGTGGTTGTTCGTCTGGTTCCTGGTGGAATGGGACAAGCTGTATCCAACAGAAAGATTGCGGCCAGGGATACTATCAGGATTACACTGGCGAATGTCGTCAATCAAGCTACAACAATGTTTGTGCTCAGCCGTCGGGGGGTTGTGGCACTAGTGCTTGGTGGGATTATTCAAGCTGTAGTTGTCGCTCGTCTTCAACGACCGGAACTTCCTCTTATCCCTATGCCACGCCCTACCCTTCTTATCCTTCGTCCAGTACCTCAACCAATTGTGGCACGGGTTATTATTGGAACGGCAGTTACTGCGCCCCGACCAGTTCGACCTCAACGACGACCACCACCACAACCACCATGAGCCGTGAGCAGCAAGAATCAACTTGTCGATCAGGTGGAGGCACTTGTCAGTGGAACGGTGATATTTGTAATTGCCAAGGGTATTCTTCCTCTGGGACAACGACAACTTCAACGCCGGCGCCAACTACCTCCACACCCGCGCCGACGACCAGCGCACCTCAGCCAACTCCGATGACCGACCCAGCCACAGCCTGCACCAGCATGCAGGGTTGTTCTTGGAACGGCTCCTCTTGTTTTTGCCAGTGAATTAGTGGTTGACGCAAGGCTTGCTGAGCCTGTATAGTGGGTAACGTAAATGGCAGTAGCAGCTGTAACAGATCAGGACTTCGAAGAGAAGGTTATAAAAAGTAAAACCCCCGTCTTGGTAGATTATTGGGCCTCTTGGTGTGGGCCCTGTAAAATGGCAGAACCGGTTCTTGATGAGCTGTCCGAAGAATACAAAGGCAAAGTTGATTTCATGAAAGTGAATGTGGATGAAAATCAACAGGGATCCCAAAAATATGGTGTGATGAGTATTCCTACAACAATATTATTTATGAACGGTCAAGAAAAAGGTAGACAGATAGGTTTTGCAGGAAAAGCCGCTTTTGAGAATCTTTTGAAAAAAGCTTCTTAAGGGGGCGAAGGGGGGTGATGATAATGGACGATTCAACAACAAACCCAACAACAGGAACAACAACTCCACCTATGGGTGGCGATACAAGTGGAACACCCATGCCGGAGCCAGTAGCTCCAGTCGGTGGAACACCACCAGGGGTTGAGCCAACGATGCCAGAACCGACGGTTGGGGAAGCACCCATGCCTGGTATGGGCGGAGGGACTAGTGACACAGGTGGAGATACAGGAACAACTTCTCCTCCAGCATCACAACCTCCAATGCCTCCGACAGCGTAAGTCAAATGGAGCAAATTGTTTTTGCGAAAAAACCAGCTGCTGGCGGGGTGTGGGACACGGCCATAATTGGTTCGGGTCCTGCTGCTCTGACGGCTGCAATTTATACTACTCGTGGAGCAGCTTCCACGGTAATATTGGGTGGAGAGAATTGGGGCGGTCAGCTGATGCTAACGACCACGGTTGACAATTATCCTGCCCTTCCGGGTATTCAAGGGCCAGACTTAATGGTTAAAATGCGCGATCATGCAGTAATGTTTGGCGCTGAATTTGTCCAAAAAAATGTCGAGTCAGTCGATTTTTCTGCCAGCCCTTTCGTGCTTCGTTCTTCGGATTTCGAATTTAAAGCGCGAAGCGCGATAATCGCCACAGGCGCAGATACCAAATGGCTGGGTGTTGCTGGCGAGGATAAATTGCGAGGGAAGGGAGTTTCCTCGTGTGCTCCCTGTGACGCGCCCTTTTTTAAAGGTAAGAGCGTTGCCGTGATTGGTGGGGGAGATTCAGCCATGGAAGAAGCTTTGGTACTAACAAAATACGCCACAAATGTAACTATAATTCACCGAAGAGATGAGTTCAGAGCCTCTGAAGCGATGCAGCAGAAAGTTAAAACCAACCCCCAAATAAAAATTCTTTGGAATACCGAGGTGAAAGAATTTGTTGGTGAGCAAAAACTTGAAAAAATTAAACTGCTAAACACCAAAGACAACAGCGAAACAGAAATACCTATCGATGGAGCATTCATCGCCATTGGACACGTTCCTTCAAGTTTTGTTTTTAAGGAAAACTTGGATTTGGATGAAAAAGGTTATATTAAAAAACTGGAAACTGAAAAATGGAGAATGGGAACTTCCGTTGAAGGTGTTTTTGTCTCAGGCGACGTTCATGATTATCATTACAAACAAGCAATTACTGCGGCTGGGTTTGGGTGCATGGCGGCCATGGACGCGCTCAAATATCTAGACAAGTCTGGACCATCATGGTAGGATGGTCTTCTATGGCTAAAGCCCGCACCAAACTTTTTGAAAAATTAACTCCCGTACTGCTGGTTTTGACCATTGGCCTTGCATTTGCCGTTGGTGTTCTTTGGCAAAAAGTTAGCAGCCTAGAAAGTGGTAAGTCTGTAAAGACAGTTACCGGCACCGGGACAAACACTGCAGGTACAACTGCCGACAGGCCGGTAGCTCCGGTAAACAGTAAATTGAGTGCCGATCAGGCAGAAAAAGTTCCCAAGGTTACCAGTGAGGATCACATTAAGGGAGCAAGTAACCCACAGGTTTATCTGGTTGAATATTCTGATTTGGAATGTCCATTTTGTGCGCGGTTCCACCCTACTGTTCAACAAGTTTTGCAGGAGTATGGAGATCGGGTGGCGTGGGTGTACAGACACTTCCCCTTGGACACTCTTCATCCCAAAGCAAGGCCGGCCGCGCTTGCCTCTGAGTGTGTTTTTGAAGCGGGAGGTAATGACGCTTTTTGGCAATTTGTTGACGCAATTTTTGAGGACCAGACTGTCCTGTCAGATATCACTGGTACGGCCTCAAAACTGGGCTATGATGTTGGGTCTTGTCTTGATAGCAAGAAGTATGCCGATTTGGTTCAGTCCCAGTATGAGGGTGGTTCAAAAGCGGGGGTGACCGGCACTCCAGGCAACTTTGTAGTTAATCAGAAAGGTGAGGTCTGGCTTGTTCCGGGCGCTGTGCCTTTTGCTACCCTCAAAGCTACAATTGATGAAGCCCTAAAGAGCTAACTTATAGAAATTCTAAAATTTTGTAAGCCACGACAGCAGCAGAGCCCCAAACATTGAAAGATTTATTTATCCCGAGCATGGGAAGCTCGACGACCAGATCAGCCTTTTTTAAGACTGCCTTTTTAATGCCCGTTGTTTCATGACCAACAACTAGGGCGATGGGGAAGTGAGGTTTGAGGTTTGAGTAAGAGATAGAGTTAGCTGATTGTTCTATGGCGATAATTTGGACGCCTCGCTGTTTTAGCTCACTAACCACACCAAGTGCAGAATTGTACTTGGCCCAAGGGACCCATTTATCGGTTCCTATTGCAGCACGATGGATCTTAATTGATGGCGGATACTCCATCTCACCACAAAGATATACCTTTTCCATGGCGGTAGCATCAGCCAAGCGAAACATGCTCCCAACATTGTAAGTATCCAAAACCTCATCAATAACAAGATAGATTGGATTACGTTTAATTTTTTTTAAATCTTTTTGTGTTGGCTCAGAAATTCGTAGCTCTTTTGCTTTGAGCTTTGTCATAAGATATAATATTGTAGCATTTTTAGCCTCGGCCCCATCGTCTAACGGCTAGGACGGCACCCTTTCAAGGTGCAAATTCGGGTTCGATTCCCGGTGGGGTCACTTTGGGCCCGTAGCTCAATGGTAGAGCAACACCCTTTTAAGGTGATGGTTGAGCGTTCGAATCGCTCCGGGCTCACTAATAAAATTATCTTTGCGGGATGGTGTAAAGGTAGTCACGCCTCCCTTTGGAGGAGGAGATCGGGGTTCGAGTCCCTGTCCCGCAGCAAGTGGTTAAATTTTTTTAACTGTGTTATACTTCTTTTAGTTTCGGTTGGATAGTGGCTTCGAAAGGATTTTCCTCAGAAAGCATTACTTTTCCGATAGAGACATCAATAAATGGAGGGGGGTGAAAAGTAATGGATAACAAAAAGAAGGTTTACGTGGGTAATTTGTCCTACACAATGACTTCAGACGACTTGAGGAAAGCGTTTGCAGAGTTTGGAGAAGTTGTTGACGCAGTTGTCATCATGGACAAAATGAGTGGAAGATCCCGTGGTTTTGGTTTTGTCGAATTTGCGACAGACGATGCAGCCCAAAAAGCTGTTGACGCAATGAATGGCAAAGACGTCGATGGCCGAAAGCTAGTGGTCAATATCGCTCGCCCCGCCCGCGACCGCTAAATTATTAGTCAAAAATCCTGCCCACAAAGCTTTGAGTGAGTAGTTGTTGACCGTTTGGAAAAATTTGCTATACTACTTATTAGATGGATTGAGGCGAGAAACATATTAAAGTTTCGCTGGAGGCGCTTCAAGCGCCTTTTTTTATTCATCAGCACTTTGACAACCAAGATATGACTGGAAGCAATCCGGAATTCTTTTGAGGAATTTGGATACTTTTTGAGGGTTTGATCCTGGCCCAGGATGAACGCTGGCGGCGTGCTTTAAGCATGCAAGTGGAACGAAAACCCGAGCTTGCTCGGGTGGAAGTCGCGAACGGCTGAGTAACACGTAGGAATCTACCCCTTGGCGGAGAATACCTCACTGAAAGGTGAGTTAATACTGCATAACCCTGAAGTATGCGCAAGCTTAACTTCAGGGAAAGGGCGTAACTGCCCACCGAGGGAGGAGCCTGCGGCCCATCAGCTTGTTGGTAGGGTAATGGCCTACCAAGGCAACGACGGGTAGGGGACGTGAGAGCGTGATCCCCCAGAATGGTACTGAGAACGGACCATACACCTACGGGTGGCAGCAACTGGGAATCGTGCGCAATGGACGAAAGTCTGACGCCGCGACGCCGCGTGAAGGATGAAGGCCTATGGGTTGTAAACTTCTTTTGCCAAGATCGAGAGGTCTTGGAGAATAAGCACCGGCTAACTACGTGCCAGCAGCAGCGGTAATACGTAGGGTGCAAGCGTTATCCGGATTTATTGGGCGTAAAGGGTCCGCAGGCTTTCCAGCAAGTCAATCTTCAAAGACCGGGGCTCAACCTCGGGAAGGGGAGTGATACTGCTGGAATTGGAGAACTTAGGGGCTACTGGAACTATTCATGTAGGGGTGAAATCCGTTGATATGAATAGGAACTCCGAGGGCGAAGGCAGGTAGCTGGGAGTTTCTCGACGCTCAGGGACGAAAGCTAGGGTAGCGAAAGGGATTAACATACTAGTCCCCTCCGATAGTAATATCGGAGAAAAAATCGGCTATATCGGTGAAACTCCTTGTAATCTTCGGATTATTTTTGGTAACATGGATTATGAGGACAACCCCGAGGGAAGTCTTTATTTCGCTTAAAGCAAACTTTAACCTAAACAATGTCCAGCAGGCAGTTTTGATCGGAACTCTTTTGGGTGATGGAACTATTCAAATGAGAAAGAAAGATGCGAGGCTTCATATAAAGCACTCGCTAAATCAGATTTCTTTAGTTGAATACAAAAGAAAAGTTTTTGCGAATATAACAAATATGAATGTAAGGGTATTCAAACAAAAAGTAGGCGGAGTCGACTACAACTTTGCCGAATTTGTTACTCTTACTCATTCTGAGTTTACTCGCTTTTATAAGCTTTTCTACAAAGAGCACAAAAAAGTTGTTCCTACAGATTTAGGGCAATTATTAAAAAGCCCTATGAGTGTGGCTGTTTGGATAATGGATGATGGATCTTCTGAGTATGCTGGTGTGTCTATACAAACACACTCATTCACAGAAGAAGAAGTTAAAAATCTTATTAAGGTTATTGAAAATAATTTTAATTTAAAAGCTTTAATGCGAAAGAATAAAAATAGGTGGATTATTTATTTTACAAAATCTAGTTTGTTTAAATTAACTAGATTAGTAAGCAAATACACTTTGCCTGAGTTTGAGTATAAACTTAAACCCTATTCTTTAAGACCCCGTAGAGACTGTACGCCGGGTCCCGACACAATCGGGATATGATACAGTCCGAACTGCATAGCAATATGTAGAGTTTAATAGAAATATTAGACCGCCCCCTTGGATATGAAATTGTCTGACGGGGTTATTGAAGTAACAGATTGTAGAGACCCCTGTAGTCCTAGCCGTAAACGATGCTCGCTAGGGGGGCGCCTATGGTGCCTCCCGCAAGCTAACGCGTGAAGCGAGCCGCCTGGGGAGTACGAGCGCAAGCTTAAAACTCAAAGGAATTGACGGGGAGACGCACAACCAGTGGATTATGTGGTTTAATTCGAGACGAACCGAAGAACCTTACCTGGACTTGACATGTTTTTCTTAATGCCTCCTGGAAACAGGTTGGAATCATACATAGTATGAGGGAAATCACAGGTGTTGCATGGCTATCGTCAGCTCGTGTCGTGAGGTGTTCCCTTCAGTGGGGTAACGAGCGCAACCCCTGCTGTATGTTGAATGTTCATACAGGACAGCTCGCCTTAGGCGAGAGGAAGGCGGGGACGACGTTAAGTCAGCATGGCCCTTATGTCCAGGGCGACACACATAATACAATGGAGCCGACAATGGGTTGCCAAGTGGTAACACGGAGCTAATCCCATCAAACGGCTTCTCAGTGGGGATTGGGGGCTGCAACTCGCCCCCATGAACGTGGAATTGGTAGTAATCGCGGATCAGCCAAGCCGCGGTGAATACGTTCTCGTCTCTTGTACACACCGCCTCGGCCAAATGGCCGAAGAAAACGCGCCTAGCAGTTGTATTCTCTAGTGGGTTAAAATCCTACCTTTGTAGCCAAAAAAATTTGACAGTCTCAATAAAGTAATTTTTGGGGCGGAGGGTCTGAGGCAAATGGCAGGGATAATAATGATGGGTTCTGGCGACTTCTGTCGGGCGGTCGGAAGGAAGTCAGCTAGGAAAACCTGTTATTCATGTCAGGAACAGAGAGTACAATGACCTGGGGAGATCCCAACAAGATGAGGAAATTGCTTGTTGGGAAGTCAGCTTTTCCATAGTAGTTCCGTTTGGGACGAAGGGGAAAACCGGAATTTGAAATTTCGGGCTCGCCCGGTGCGGGAAAGCCGCACGCCGGGTGGGAACGCGCAACAACCTCGAAGAAGCGCAATCCGTCAAGTCAGTGAAGTTGGGGGCACCCGAACACTGAGTGTTCTCAGTGGAAGGTGAATCCAGCGACAAGGATTAAGTCGTAAAATTATGTTGCGACCTGTCACTGCAAGGTGGCAGAGAAATCTCGCTGTATCGGTGAAACCTAAAGGTATAATGGAATATGCCCATGGTAATACCGAGGGAACCCTTCGACAAGGCTCAGGGCTATAGCCACGAGCGAAGTCGAGTGGGACTCCGTAGAGACTACACGCGAGCGCCGCAATTAACTTATGCGTATTTGCTTGGAGTCTTGCATGATGCAACTGAACGCAAGACCACTTTCAGAATAGCTAGTAAAAGTTTTGAATTTTGCAAGTTCTTACAAAACGGAATTGTAAAACTGGGATACAGAGCTTGGATCTACAAAGAAGGAAAAACTCGAAATCTTTGGATAGTAGAGTTTTCCAGAAATGTTTTAACTAATACTAAAGTAAGATCTAGGCAGGACAAAATTGACTATGTCCGCGGCTATTTTGATACTGAAGGTGGAATCGCGAAAAATTCTAATGTGCGCTATTACATTTATTTCGCACAAAAGAATAAAAAAGATCTCGGAGGAAGTTCAAAGGTTTCTCGAGGGGCTTAAAATCAGTTGTGGAGAGATTCATAACCCAAGTATGCGGGCTGACCCAAATTATTGGAGATTTTTTATTAGGGCAAGATCATACAACGATTTTGCGAAGACCATTAATTCAAGTCATCCCGTAAAACGCAAGTTTTTGCGGATGAAGATATAGTCCATGCCTCACGAAAGTCGAGGATTTACATGAACAAGGTATCCGTACTGGAAGGTGCGGATGGATCACCTCCTTTCTAAGGAGTTTTACCTCCCCATTTTTAGACATGAGTTTTGGGGTTACAAAACCGTGTTCGCAGCTATGCGATAACTAGTACGCTTCCAGTCAGATCTTGGTTGTTAAAAGAGAAAATCCCGCATGTTTTTTGCGGGATTTTTGTGTTAAAATAGGTTCGTTTTGGGCCGGTAGTTCACTGGTAGAACGCTTACCTGATAAGGCAAGCTTAAGAGTGGGCATTTTCGGGGCGTGTAGCTCAGTGGTTAGAGCGCTTACCTGATAAGTAAGAGGTCGATAGTTCGATTCCATCCACGCCCACAGAAAGTGAGCAGGAGGGGGTTTGCCGGCCACAGGCGAGCCATTGCCTAACGGTAATTATATCGTAACACAAACTCTCGTCGTCTATCTATAATTATTCCTATAATATTGACGAGTATCTTGTGTTGTGATAAGATTCGTAATCATGTCAGAAAAGCGGGATTTTGAATCTAAGGAAACACCAAATGGGAGGGAATTCCATCTTGGTAATATTTTATCAATAACTACTGGACGACTTGTGAGTCCTCGTCATATTGATGGTGTGTATGACATTTTAGATTATATGACAGGGGGAGATAGTTTATACACCCATCAATTAGGACGTGCCGCAGATGAATGCAAACCATATTTATTAATGGAGATGCCTTGGCTAGAGGAAATAGATACTAGTGGTGTGAATGGTGATAATTGGGAAAGTTGGCTTCAGAAGCAAGTTGATAAGTATGGTGAGAGGCACGAAGTCCGACCAATTCACTTCGAAGACCATGAAATTATCGATCCCGTCGACGAGCTTAAACAGATGGGCGTAGATGAATCCAAGATAATTACTATAGAAACGAGTGAAGAAGAACCACTCAGTCCCTTTGGAGATATTGACTGGAAGGTTGACGAAGAGGACCTTGATGAAGGTAGTGAGAGTGATAATAGCGGCTTCAGTCTCAATTAAGTCTTTTGGTCCCCCAGATAGGGCTTTACTCTTTTAGCTATTGTGGTAACCTCTAAATAGGAAATTTTTGCGTTTTTCTTTGATGCTCTGGTAGGCTTTTCGAGTCAACTTTTGCGGAGGCTCCCGGAAGGGGGCCGGAGCCCCACGCCGTGTGGTGCAGGGTAAACTAACGAGAGTGTGGCGGCATCACCGCCACACCTTTGAAATGAGTTCGAATTTTGATATATAACGCCCACCCCTTGCACTAGTTGTGGGACTACTATATAATAGTCCTGCCGTAAGGCTCGTTACCGATTAGCTTGTTAATGAGAAGCGCAAAGAAAAACAGAAAACTAAAGTTCGCCGTGCATTGGCGCGGCTAAAGTAAGCGCAAAGAATTTGGGTAACCGGCCTTAGTGGTCGGTTTTTTTTGGGCCTGTAGCTCAGTTGGCTAGAGCACCACATTTGCAATGTGGGGGTCAGCGGTTCGAGCCCGCTCGGGTCCACAAGAATTGTTACAAGTATTTAGTTTTGCTCTTTGACATCTGAAGAGAAAGGCCGCTAAATCTAATTAACGCAGACAGCGGATACCCTGGCCTTTTCAACCGATGAAGGACGCACAAGGCGTGCGATACGCGCCGGCTAGCTGCCAAGAAGCATTTTAAGCCGACGATTTCCGAATGGGGAAACCCGTTCCCGTTTGCGCGGGATCAGTCACACACCAAGTTCCTGAACTTGTTTCAGGATATTAATGTGTGGCAGGGAACCACTCGAACTGAAACATCTTAGTAGGGTGAGGAAAAGAAATTAATAAAGATTGCCTTAGTAGCGGAGAGCGAAACGGCAAAAGCCCAAATCCGGCACTAGCTTGCTAGTGCTGGAGGTTGTAGGAGCCTGACATGGGAGTTAATAAGCTAGTAGAACAATCTGGAATGGTTGACCATAGAGAGTGAAAGTCTCGTACACGAAAGCAATGTAACCCCTAAGGAATTCCTGAGTACCACGGTGTAAATACTCTGTGGGAATCTGTGGTTCGACGTAGCTCACCACACGGTGAGTGAAATCGAATCCGTGGGGGAACCATCCTCCAAGGCTAAATATTGAAAAGGACCGATAGTGAACTAGTACCGTGAGGGAAAGGTGAAAAGAACCCCAGAAGGGGAGTGAAATAGAACATGAAACTGTTTGCGGACAAACCGACAGAGTGCTGAACTTGTTTTGGTATGATGTCGTGCCTATTGAAGAATGATCCGGCGAGTTGCCTCATACTGTTGTCTAACTCCTTAATGGAGGGAGGCAAAGGGAAACCGAGTGCTAACAGTGCGTTTATAACAGTATGTGGCAGACCCGAAACCAGGCGAACTAACCATGAGCAGGGTGATCCCCGATGAAAATCGGGGGGAGGCCCGAACCGGTGTAAGTTACAATTTGCTCGGATGACTTGTGGTTAGAGGTAATATGCCAATCGAGCCTGGAGATAGCTGGTTCTCCCCGAAAGGTCTTTAGGGACTTACGGTCATGAATAAATTTGCGGGAGGTAGAGCTACTGAATGGGGCACTAAGGGTAACCAAGGTGTTCCAACCAAACTCCGAATTACTGCAAAAGATCCGTGACTAGACAGCCATGCAGGGCTAAGCTTGTGTGGCTAGAGGGAAACAACCCAGACTCTCGGCTAAGGCCTCTAAATTTTGACTAAGTTTGAAAGGAAGTCGTGCACCCCAGACAGCTAGGAGGTTGGCTTAGAAGCAGCCACCCTTTAAAGAAAGCGTAACAGCTCACTAGTCGACTGGTGTGCGGCGCCGAAGATTTATCGAGGATTAAGTCAAATGCCGAAGCTAGAGCCCTGAACTTGTTTCAGGGGGTAGGGGAGCGTTCCAAGGGCTGTGAAGCCCCGATGTAAATCGGGGTGGAGCGCTTGGAAGTGAGAATGCCGGAATGAGTAGCGTACAATGCTGATGAGAATTCAGCACGCCGAATGCCCAAGGTTTCCACAGCTATGTTCGTCATCTGTGGGTTAGTCGGCTCCTAAGGCGAGGCCAACTGGCGTAGTCGATGGACAACTGGTTAAAATTCCAGTACTTGTTTTGGGCCGTTACTAGTTGGGGATTGACTGGATTGGAGATTCAAAGCCCTTTAAGAATTAGGGTGCAAACAGTTAAATAGTGCAAGTCGGAAAATCCGCTTGTATGATTAATTGAGCTGTTATGCAAAGTCCATAGAGATATGGGTGATTTTGACTTCTTCAGTCTACAAGAAAAGATTCGCAACGAGGACCAAGATGAGCCGTACCGCAAACCGACACAGGTGGGCAGGTAGAGAATACTAAGGCGAGCGAGAGAAAGATCCTTAAGGAACTCGGCAAACAAACTACCCGTAACTTCGGGAGATGGGTTCCCTGAACTTGTTTCAGGGTGCAACAAAAGTGTGCTGGTCGACTGTTTAACAAAAACACAGGTCCATGCAAACCCGTAAGGGAAAGTATATGGGCTGACGCCTGCCCAGTGCCGGTAGGTTAAAGGGATCCCTGTTTTACTTTCGGGTAACTCGGGGTGAACCGAAGCTCCGGTAAACGGCAGCAGTAACTATAACTGTTCTACGGTAGCCGAAAGTCGTTGCCGTAGTAAAACCTAGCTATATGCTGGAACATCCCGTTAAACAAGAGCTACTATGGTACAATTATCCTGTAGATAATGGTATCAAGTAAAAATGCTTTTGGTAGGGACAATCAGCAGGAAAGACTCAAGACAATTGGTTGGGTGGTAGGATTCATTGATGGTGAAGGCTGTTTTTCAGTTTCACTTCATAAAAATCCAACCACCAGGCTTGGTTGGCAAATAATGCCAGAGTTTGTAGCAACGCAAGGTGAAAGAAGCCTAAAATCTCTTGAAAAATTACAATCGTTTTTTGATTGTGGTCGAATTTTTGTGAATCGTCGATATGACAATCACAGAGAAAATCTTTACAGATTTTGTGTTCGATCATTCTCAGATTTGAAAGACAAGATTGTTCCATTCTTTCAAGAAAACAGGCTTCAAACTGCAAAATCTCAAGATTTTGAGATTTTTGCTAAAATAATAAATTTGATGGATAAGAAAGAACATCTTTCTAAAGAAGGTATCAAAAAAATTATTGCACTTGCAGCGACTATGAACACCAAGAAAAGAAAACAATTGTTTAGAGAATCCCCAGAGACTATACGCTAGGGTCCGATGTCATATCGGACATGATATAGTCCGATCTCTGTGGAGACACAGAGTTAACATTTCAGAGCGAAGTTCCTTGTCACTTAATTGGTGACGTGCACGAACGGCGTAACGAGCTAGCAACTGTCTCGAGGATCTACTCGGCGAAATTGCGTTGGCTGTGAAGACGCGGCCTACTTCCATCAGGACAAAAAGACCCCGTGAAGCTTTACTGTAGCTTGGCATTGCCCTCACATTTTTGGATTGTCTAGAATAAGTGGGAGATGGTTGACCTTCGGGTTGATTATCACCAGTGTAATACCACTCGTTTAAAAGTGTGGGGCTTACTTAACAGCTCTGGATACGAGTTGAAGGAAAGTGCTAGGTGGGCAGTTTGCCTGGGGCGGGTCCCTGCCAAAGAGTAACGCAGGGGCACAAAGGTTGGCTTGTGACCAATGGAAACGGTCATGAAAGCGTATAGGTATAAGCCAGCTTGACTGCGAGGCCGACGGGCCGAGCAGGTGCGAAAGCAGGTCTAAGTGATCCCCTGAAACCATATGGGTGGTTCAGGGCTTATCGGATAAAAGCTACTCCGGGGATAACAGAGTGGTCGCGCCCAAGAGTCCATATCGACGGCGCGGTTCGCTACCTCGATGTCGGCTCAGGTTATCCTGGGGCTGGAGAAGGTCCCAAGGGTTGGTCTGTTCGCCCATTAAAAACCTACGTGAGCTGGGTTCAGAGCGTCGCAAGACAGCTCGGACTCTATCCGATGGAAGCGTTTGAGCCTTGAGGGGAGCTCTCCTTAGTACGAGAGGACCAGGAGGGGGGAATCCCTAGTGTGCCGGTTGTCGCGTCAGCGGCAACGCCGGGTAGCTACATTCCTTTAGGATAACCGCTGAAAGCATCTAAGCGGGAAGCCGTCCCCAAGATTAAGGCTCGGTAAGACCCCTGGCAGAATACCAGGTCGACCCTTCGATTTCACTCAGGGTCATCCTTGGGTGAATAGGGTTGCTCCTTTGGTGAGTTTAAGGATTTCCTTTTTGGGAGATCCTGAGCGCAGCCGAAGGATGATAGGCAGGCAGTGGAAGCTCTGTAAAGGGTTAAGCTTACCTGTACTAATTGGTCGATGATTGGCGGACTTTTCTCTTCAGATTTCAGAGTGCAAGACAAGCTCTTTTCAAGATATTGTTCTGGTGACTTGGGCGGTGTGGAACTACTCTTTCCCATTCCGAACAGGACCGTAAAACGCACCAGCGCGGACGATAGTATACGGGCAACTGTATGCGAAAATACGTCGTCGCCAGAATAATGTCTTGAAGAAAGTAAAAAACAAGAAAGGTGGAAATGAAAATTGGCAACAAAAAAAACTTCAAGTAAAAAAGCCTCCACAATGGAGGAGTTGTTAATGAGGGCTGGCGGTTCTTTCAAAACCTTTTCTCCAGGGGAAAAAGTTAGCGCAAAACTTCTAAAAATTACCAAAAAGACGGCTACATTTGATATTGGTGGAAAAAGTGAAGCGGTGGTAGTTGGCGACTATTTCGATGAGGCGAGAGAATTTTTGTCAACCTTAAAAGAGGGGGACGATGTTGACGTTGAAATAATTTCCACTGAACCAACAAACGACGGGCTATTGGTTTCCCTGGGTAAAAGCGCTTTTGATGCCGTTTGGGAAAAACTTGAAAGTGCAAGAGGGGAGAAAAAACAACTAACGGTAACCGTTAAGTCCGGCTCTTCTGCCGGCTTGGTAGTGGAATATGATGGGGTATCCGGCTTTATTCCTAAATCTCAGCTTGGGAGCGATATTGCCAAAGATACGGACAAATTAGTTGGTACCAGGATTAAAGTCAAACCAGTTGAAGTAGGCAAGAGAGACAATAAATTGGTTTTTAGCGAAAGGGAAGTCTCGGAAGCGGACGAAATTAATCTTGTCAGGCAAGCTATGGAAACCATTGATAAGGATGAGGTCTTTGAGGGGACTGTGATGAAGGTAACCAATTTTGGAGCATTTGTTGAAATAAGTGTTAAGGTTGGAAAAAAGGAAATTCCCGTAGAAGGCCTCGTCCATGTTTCAGAACTTTCTTGGGAGAAAACGGCTGATCCTGCTGATGAAGTCAAAGTCGGTGACAAGATAAAAGTAAAAATGCTTGGAGTTGACAGGGGTAAATTAGCGCTTTCGGCCAAAGCCGCTCAGGATGATCCCTGGGAGGCGGCCGAGAAAAAATATAAAAAAGATCAAAAAGTGGTGGGGAAAGTGGTCAGGCAATCTGATTTTGGGACGTTCGTTGAGTTAGAGCCCGGGATAGAAGGGTTAATTCACATTACAAAAATTCCACCTGGGAAAAGGTTTGAAAAGAGCCAGGAAGTTGCCTGCTATGTTGAGGAAGTAGACAAAAAAGAAAGAAGAATTTCTCTGGGCCTCATCTTGACCGCAAAACCAGTGGGCTACAAGTAGTGTATAATGCTCCCAAATGGCCGGCTCATTGTTTGTTTGTCAGCAATGCGGGAATGAGTTTGCAAAATGGTTTGGGAAGTGCCCGAGTTGTGGGGAGTGGAATAGTCTTGTCGAAACCGCTGTTTTGACAAAAATCAAAAAGCAAAGATCAAAGAGCAAAAATGAAATTCGGAAACCTCAGAGCTTGACTTCGATAAAAATTGGTAAATCTTCAAGAATTTCAACTAAAATCTCTGAACTTGATAGAGTATTGGGCGGTGGAATCGTGCCTGGGCAAGTAATACTAATTGCCGGTGAACCTGGGATAGGAAAGTCTACTATTTTATTACAATTAGCCGGAAAACTGGCCAATGTACTCTATGTTTCGGGCGAGGAGTCAAGTCAGCAAATAGCCCTTAGAGCCGCCAGGTTAGGAGTCAAAAATAAAACGATACAGATTCTTGAAGAAACTGACGTTGACGCTGTTATTGATTTAGCCATTAGTCATCAATCATTAATCATCATTATAGATAGTATTCAAACAATGACAACAAATGACCTTTCGGGCATGGCCGGATCAGTGGGGCAAGTCAGGGAGTCAGCAAGTAGATTAGTGAGATTGGCCAAAAGTACGGGAATTCCCGTAGCCATGGTTGGTCATGTAACAAAGGAAGGGTCAGTGGCGGGGCCGGCAACTCTGGCCCACATTGTCGATACGGTTTGCTGGTTTGAGGGGGACACCAAAACCAGTCTGCGTCTGGTCAGGGCCGTCAAAAATCGCTTTGGCCCCACTGACGAAGTGGGAATTTTTGCCATGGGAGAAACTGGGCTAATTGCGGCGGATGATGCCAAAATCTTTGTGAGTAAGGTGAAAAAGGCAGTTTCGGGCTCTTGTGTAGCTTCGGTTATGGAGGGCACAAGACCGATTTTAGTTGAAATACAATCTTTAATTGTGCCCACGCGGCTTGCTTTCCCCAAGCGTACGGTTCAGGGTATTGACGTCAAAAGAATAGAAATGATACTGGCGGTTCTGGCAAGGAGAGTTTCAATTCCGGTAAATGAGTTTGATGTGATTATCAATGTCGTTGGAGGACTCAAGCTAAAGGATCCGGGCGCTGATTTGGCAATTGCGCTCTCAATTGCCTCTTCATATTTTGATAAAGCTCTGCCAAAAGATTTATTGGCCGTGGGGGAGATCGGTCTTCTGGGAGAAATAAGGGGAACTACGAGCGAAGAAAGAAGAATTAAGGAAGCGAGGAGGATGGGCTATGGCCAAGTAGCCTCAAGTAAGGGTTTTAACTATTTGTCACAGGTTATCCACAATTTTCTTAGGTGATACACAAATCCCAAAAAGCTGGGATTTTCTACATTTAATAAACTATAGGTGGACGGGAGATATGAATCTAAGATATTATGGGGTTTGACTTTGTTGACAGCGGGTGATATATTATTTTTGTTAGGACGTTCACAAAAAATCAAGCTCCGCATATCGCTGGTAGAACCACGAATGAGCAGAGCTTGACTCAATAAAATAACCGATTTGTCTTCAGGACAGGTGAAAGACAAATCAAACAAATCCTAGTCAGAAATGAATAGGGTTGTCAAGACCCGTTTGACGGGTTAAAGGCGAGATTGTTTCTCTAGAGGGAGGGCGGCATGTTGGGCAGGCACGCTGCCCTCTCTTTAGGGGAATAATCTCGCCCTTTTTTGTGGATACATTTCGATGGTTATGTTATGATTGGCTAGAAAATGCTCAAACAGTTAACACTAGATCAACGTGGTCGAGTTGCTGAGAAAGTCATGGATTGGGGGAACCTGGTTTTCATTGGCTTGGTAATCGTACAAGTTGTCCCCGGCGGGGAAGTTAATCTTCGGACTGCCTTGTTTGGAGTTGTAGCTCTCGTTGGGGCGTACTTTGGTGCTAACCGGATAATGATACGAGGGGGTGGTAGAAAGTGATGCTACCGTTGCAGCCATTTGAAATAATGATTCTTGCCGGGCTTGCTTTTTTTGTATTTTTGGGTTTAAGCAGTATTCGTGCAGCTGCCAAAAAATAGCTCCTATTCTATCTTATAGTTAGGTGTTGACAAATCAGGCCCCTCTGGTATACTTGCCTGTAGTTATTTCTGCCCCTTATTTTTATTATGTCTATAGAAGCAAGACCAGGACACCACATTTCTCGCTTGAGAGCAGTTCAATACGACATTAAAACGGTGTTGGGAAATATTGGTAAAAAACCAATTTGGAGTGCCTTTACCGGCGTTGTTGGGTTATCTTCAGTAGCAGCTCCCGTCAGTTTTGGTATGGATGATCTTGGTGCTGGTAGTGAAAGCAATACTTCAGAGATGCAAGATTTTTCAGTTTCTAGAGCTCGAGAAAACACAGGGATACTACTCCAACCTAATCATGATGACGTGCCTGAACAGATTACTATGCCTTTCGGATTAACGGATTACTTGAGTGGAGATAACGAATTGGGTGAAGAGGTGAATGAGGTAAGCAGAGTAAATGTGGAGCAATTTAAGACCTATTTTCAAGCCAGGGAAGACCTGGGTGGCGAAGCTATTTTCGAAAATGACGCTATGTTTGCTCAACTGGCGCTTCAAGTAAAGAATTTAGCTGACAGAGCACTTGGTTTCCACGACCGACAAAGAGGCCAGGGACTTGGCTTCACGAGCGCAGATTTTGACGTCTTGCGGGATAGGGATGAACTCAGACAGGCTCAAAGAGATGGGGCCTTGATAACTAGACCAGGGGAGGATGACAACAGAAGGGCTTGGGCTATAGTTGAAGCCAGAGACTTTGAAGAAGTAGTTTGGAGATCGGTCGATGAGTTTTTGAGGCTTGATGGTCGAAGACCAGAGGATCCAGCTTCTCAAGCCGAGCGCCAACAAATGTTTAATAGGATTGTTTACGGAGATTTTGGTGTTAGACCCTGGGGTTGGGAGCCAGACTGGCGAGAGGTCAGTAACAATTTTGACGTCTGCACAACCTATATGGG
>Ga0155633_117_pt1 | contig 39902 bp, 59 predicted proteins | sample RifCSPhighO2_12_FD_107290 | JGI IMG/M metagenome (GOLD analysis project Ga0155633, IMG submission 107290) | Candidatus Woesebacteria bacterium RIFCSPHIGHO2_12_FULL_44_11 | reverse complement strand
GTTTAATTACCTATCACCGTACCGACTCGGTCAATATTGCTGTTAGTGCCGTTGCCAAAACCAGGGAATACATCAAAGCCCAGTTTGGAGACCGCTATCTTCCGGATGCCCCCAGGTTTTACAAAACGACTTCAAAATCAGCTCAGGAGGCACACGAAGCGATTCGCCCCACTAAGCCCGACGTTAGTCAGCCAAAAATTAAAAAGACAAAATGGTCGGCCGACATGGTCAAGCTTTACAGTCTTATTTGGAAAAGGTTTGTGGCCTGCCAGATGGCAACCAGTATTTTTGACCGTACGACGATAGACGTTAAAGCGGGTGATTACTTGCTGCGGGCGAGTGGCCAAATCTTGAAATTTGATGGTTGGAAAAAGCTATACGCCGTCAAGATGGAAGCAGACGATGTTATTCTGCCTGAAGTAGCCGTTGGCGTCACACTTCAGTTAGTTAAAGTTGACCCCCAACAGAAATTTACACAGCCGCCTGCAAAATTTAACGAAGCTTCACTAATTAAAACTCTGGAGGAGTTGGGAGTTGGAAGGCCGAGTACTTATGCGCCTATCATCTCAACGATTCAGACCAGACAGTATGTGGAGAAAAGTGAGGGAAAGTTTACTCCGACAAATATTGGCATAGCCGTGGCTGATTTTTTGGTCAAGAATTTTGAATCGGTTTTTGAATATGACTTCACGGCTGAAATGGAAAACGATTTGGATAGAGTCGCCGACGGAGACAAAAAGTGGCAGGGCGTGATTGGAGGCTTTTACAAACCATTTGAAAAGAAATTAAAGTCGGTGGAGAAAAATGCCAAAAGAGTCAAAATTGAAACCGAAAAGCTAAACAAACCCTGCCCCAAATGCGGCAAGGAAAGCAAGGGAGAGCTCGTTGTCCGAGTTGGCAGATTTGGTAAATTTGTCAGTTGCAGCAGATTCCCGGATTGTGATTACACAGACCGTTATGAGGAGCGTATTGGTATGAGATGTCCGGACTGTAAAAAGGGACACGTAATAATCAAAAAAACCGGGAAGTGGAAAAAGTTTTTTGGCTGCAGCCGCTACCCGGATTGTAAATGGGCTTCCTGGAAAGACCCGCGGGTGAAGAAAGAAAAAACTGCTAGTTGACAGTTTGTGAAAGTTTCCTTTAAAATTAGATTCCGGTGGGAGCTGAACGCACAACCGGATCTCCAGAAGACGTAGGCCCAGGTAAATGTGTTGTTTATTTAACCAGAATACCGCCCCATATTGCAGAGTTAATTGGCGAAAAGGAAACTGATTATTATTTGAATGCCCGCGACAAGGGTGATACCTTGGTCAAAGCATTTGTCACACTTTCTCTTAACGGCTCAACGGCTACCATCCACAAGATTCACAAAATGGTTGCTCGAGAGGGTCACGAACTACCTAGTATTTTTAGAAAGTTCGTCGACGACAACTCAGACAATGGCTATAAATTGTTTCTAACCAACACTGACCCATCCATAATGCCTTTGCCGGAGTCTTTTTGGGACAAGGTTGGCGGTTTTATAAAGGATGTAATTACAAACCCGCCAAGTTTTGGTTAAATGAACGAACTATTGACTTTAAACTTGCATTTTAGTAATTTGCAGCTATAAGCTGCTTAACATTTAATCGGTTTTTGTGTTAAGGAGGTGATAAAAAATGGCAGAGCAGGTATCAAGTACACCGCTTCGAGAGGTATTTTTAGACAAAGTAGTTGCTTTTGAAAAAGCTTACCCGGACGAAGGAGAAAAACTTGGTGGAGAACTGCTATCTTGGGGTTCATTTGTCGGAGGAGAAGAAGGAACCTTATGGGACCTTATTGAATCCCAAATTAGATACAGAGCAGGAATTTACCAAGTAGAAGGCCATGAGACAAATCCTGAAGATTTTATCGACTACCTTTTTGCACCAAATCCGAAGGGTGAAATTACAGCTGATATTATAATGGGCAGATTACAAGTTGGGTGAGTCGGCAGATTTGGCAAGTTCGTTGGTTGCAGCCGCTACCCGGATTGTAAATGGGCTTCCTGGAAAGACCCAAGGGTTAAAAAAGGACAAAAACTACCTTGAAGATCTGGCCGGCTTTTTACCCTCAGAGAGTTTAAAGGCGATATAGACAAGAGCAATGGCAATCAGGAGTAGAGCTGTTGACACTTGTGCCGAAGTCGTTATGTTCCAAAAATTATCCGAGTTCATTTTATAACCCTTTCAAATTTAAAAGAGAGCCACATACCGGCCGATAAGTTGCCGGAGATGTTGGAAAAAGTTTTCAACCAAGCGGCTTTATTTCGCACAGTCATTAAAATAATCATAGCATTTTTCACCAGTTGATTTTGTGGAGTGGGTTTGGTAAAAAGACACAATGATTGACAGAGAGGGCGGCTTAGATTCAATCAAATATTCACTTCTCTCCCGAGATGCTATTTTGGCTCACATGCAGGCAGGGAATGTCGCAATTGACCCCTTTGATTCAAGAAATCTGGGGACTGCAAGCTATGATGTGACTTTAGGATCGCATTTTTTTAGGGAGCAAGCACCGGTTACTATTAATCCGGGATTTTATTCTCCCTGGGATCGAGATCATATTAGAGACGTGTGGGGGAGACCGGAATACGCGGAGCGGGCGCGTATGGTGTTTGCAGACTCCAGAACACCCGTTCCCGAGGGTATCGATCCTGATGATCGCGTTATTATCATTCGACCCCAAGAGACTGTGCTTTGTCATACTCAGGAATTTATCGGTGGGAGGAACTGTGTAACAACAATGATGAAGGCGAGGTCTTCTTTAGGTAGGAATTTTATTGAAATCTGCAAATGTGCTGGTTGGGGCGATGTAGGTTACATTAACCGATGGACGATGGAAGTTACCAATAACTCACGATATTATGCAATACCATTAGTGGTTGGCAGGCGAGTTGCTCAAATTGCTTTTTTTCAAGTTGACACTTTCTCCGGAACTGACTATGTGCAAGAAGGTAAGTACCAAACGGAGCAAGATCTAGAAAGAGTAAAGAAAGAATGGTTACCCCACCACATGTTGCCTCAGATGTGGAAAGACTGGGAAGTTGGAGAATCTGAATCTGATGCTTGAGAGATCCAAACAACAAGTAATTCCCCACCAGTGGGCCTTTGCCGGCGATAAAAAAAGATATTGTAAAGAATCAGTAAAAGGATTCCTGCCGGAAGAGATTAGACATTTGATGTGGTCGCTAGATTGGCCGGTGGATCCAAATACGCAAAATATGCATTTAAACTGTTTTTATGACATGCCCAACTGCGGGTTACCTTCTTCAGGAAAACATTGGGGTGTTGATATACAAGTTGCCGTAGGGACCCATGTTTTAACTCCCGAAACCGGAAAGATCGTAGAACTGTCTATTAACGAGCGGCAAGCGATGTTGGATATTATAATGATTGGGAATTCTGGTATTTATTATATTTTTGGCCATTTAGATTGGAAAGTAATTTCTGATAAATTTGCCGAGATTAGGGGATTAGTAGTTGGTGAAGAAGTGAGGGTAAAGAAAGAGGTTGATCAGCGTGAAATGATCGGGGAAGTAGGATATTTTGGGAGGATGTCTGGGAAATTTTTAGAGACGGTTCAAGAAGATGTTAAAAACGTCTACGGGGATACAAACAGCCATCTTCATATAGAATGTTGGTACCGATGGAAAACACCAATAAATCCTCTTTTATTATTCAAGAGGTTATCCTAGTTTTCAGTCTGACTGAACCACTTAATATCAGTAGTTGACTTGTCCTGGGCGGTTTGGTAAAAGGCATTTATGTCAGAGAGGGTTAGTCCTAATCTAGAACAGATAAGAATTTATAGCTCAAAAACCGAAGTTTATCAGGACGAACTCGTAAAAGTGAAGGTTGAGGCGACAAGATGGGATTATCGCCTTGTTGGGGTAGATTATGAAGATGATTATAAAAATTTCTTGGAAACAGATTCATGGATAGTTATAAATAATTTTGTCGTAACTACGCCCGGCGGAATGGTGAAAATGGATGAGCTGCTTGCCTCTTGCTGGCAATTTATAGATGCGGGGAGGTGTACGGATGACTTTTTTGGACGGCCGCGAGCGGCCAGAAAAACTTTTACAGTTTCCATCCCGATAACCCCATCAGTTTGGAGAGCCAACGCTGATCAGTGGGGTGCCTACCTTTTCCCCGGGATTTTGGGTGATGGAATGAGATTTGGTACTCTCCATGAAATTGATCACGCTTTAAGGTATTCAAAAATGGGTGAGGATGAATATAGGGAGCGAAGTAGACTGGACGATGAACAGGCAGCCTGGAATGGAGCGCTCAAAATAATGAGGGACCTGCGGTCTGGTGGGGTTGACCTTGAACCCAGAATGACCGATCGCGAACTAGTCTCCTTTGCCAATAAATATCTTGCCACGCACGAATAGAAAACCAGACAAAATTGCTCGATATCTGGTAGTTGATTTCTTTCGGGCAGTCTGATAAAAAGTCTCAGTGATTGAAAGATTCCCTGGTGCAAATGAAATTGCCCCCGAAAGAGAACTGTTTACACAAGATGGTTACCGCTGGTTTGTTTATTCTGCTGAGCAAACTGGTTTGCGCTTGATTTGTCTGGAAGATTTAGACATTGGTGTTGTTGTGACGACAACGGTTGCCAATCCTGATAAGCGAACTGCGGCACATAGAGCTTGGGCTGGAGCCAGACACTCACGCGCGCCGGGGATGCCCTGGGAAATTATGCAAGAGATGGGTGAGAAAGGAGTTGACCCGGATCAAAAACTCGATGAATTGTTCCGGGGATATGGTCACGCTTCAGTTGGTGACATGGCCAGTTTAGAAGTTGATATTGTTAATTGCCCGATGCATTTATGTTTTGCGATGTTTAATGATACAGCCATCAATTCAGGTCAGGAGAAGTCGACTCGCTATCAGAAAAAATTTGGTGGTGCGGTTTTGCACGGGATGCGACATTATCTGCCTGAAGATATGCTGGCCGAAGCAATGAATAATTTGGAAGGGCAATACCAAGAATTTGGTGAGCTTTCTTTACAGTTTTTTGCCAAACACCAGGAAGCTTTGACAGTTGCTTTTGATGAATTTTATCAGCCTACGGACAAGAAAGAAGAGACTTCGTTGAATTCAAGAGTTTTGGATTGCGTTCGGTATTTTTTGCTTTTTGGACAGAATAGTGGCTTTTCGCTCGAGACCTCAGCCCGTGACTGGTCGCGCCTGATTGGAGATTTGAAAGCTTCACCCATTGCTCCTTATCGAAAAATAGCGGCACAGGTTGAAAGACTTTTAGCTCCCAGCCATGAGGAAGAGGAAGAGTTGGGTTATAAAGCTGAAGCACCAGGATTGATTCGGCATACCGAGGTCTCGAGCACAACAAACACCAATTTATCTGAATTGAGGGAATTCATTGCTGGACAGACGGACCTTTTAGAAAAAGTGGCCGTGAGGCGAAACTTTCGAGAATTTGTGGAGCAAGAAGTTGGCTTGTTGCCAGGAAGATTTAGCGAGGGAGATAAAATGGCCGCCCAGTACCTGTTAATTCTTTGGCCTGGTTTTGATCGAGGTCAACTTCTAGACTGGGTTCGTGATTTGCCACTCGAGTCGAAAGAGAGCATAAGTGGCATTATTTTTAAAGGACATGATAATTATCACGAGATGAGTGATTTGGCCAGAACTACCGGTATGACCCTCACTTTTGAAGGTTTTTTGGGTGAGTTGCGGGATTTAAATCGCCACCGGGCTTGGGGTAGATTTGTTCCCTTACCATTGGTTTTTGGCGAACCGATGAACGTCGATACAGCCTATCAGGTTATGGCAAGAGGCTTTGGCTTGCCACTTTATTTAGGTAAAGAAATGCCAGGATTTAATAATCTGCGCCAGGAGTTTATTAAGGATATGGACCAATATTATCAAAAGTTATACTGTTTTGTCGGAGATTTGTACGACCAGTTGGGTGAGACAGTCGATTATTCTTTTGTCATAAATTTGCTTCCTTTGGCGCACCAGGTCAGTCTTTGGATGCACGCGGATCCGAAACAAGCGCTTTACATGACACATCAGAGAGTTCGACCTGGGGGGCATATCAATTATCGAGATCAAGTTTGGAGAGCGAATATGTTAATATCTGGTTCTGACCCTTATCTTTCTGGGATGCAGTTGGGTGAGCGGCCAGATCCGGCCAGTAGGGATGAGTTTTTTAATCGGAGTTAGTCTATGATATGAAAGTTTATTTAGCTGGTTCAATGAGTGGAGGGAGAGAATTTGCCGATGGACTTTTGGCAATTAATAGTGTCCTACAAGAGTTTGGGCACGAGGTCTTAACGCCGTTTGTGGTCGATGAAAGAATTAGTGCGACGAGATTTCCGGGACTTCAAGGACAAGATGAAGCAAGAGCCGTTTTTGAAGATGACTTGCGACTTTTGCAGCAGGCTGATGTGGCTATCGCCGAGATTTCTCAACCATCAACTGGGGTTGGGGTAGAAATCGGTTTTTTGGTAGGACTGGCTCGTCTTTCTGGGGCTGAAAAGCCAACATTATTTTTAAGACACCAAAGTTTGGAAGGCACTCGCAATTCGAAAATGGTTGAGGGGAATGTCCACGGCAGCCTGGTTTATTACAAGCCGCACAATGTCCACGAGATATTAACTGAATTCTTTAAGGATTTAGGCCAAGAGGGAAAGGTTAATAAGGAGAGGGAATAACTATGCCCAACGAGCGAGAGGGCAGTTTTGTAGTTGTTGAAGGAAGCGATAGTTCTGGTAAAGAAGTCCAATCTAGCTTGCTTCATCGAGCACTTGAAAAACAAGGGTGTTCAGTTAGGTTTTTAGATTTTCCCAGATACGATCACTTTTTTGGATCTTTGGTTGGACGTTATTTAAAGGGAGAGTTTGGTGAAGTCTTTGACGTCCATCCCGCGTTAGCTTCTTTGCCGTTTTCCTTGGATCGGTTTGAAATGAAAGACACAATTGCTGAATGGCTTGAAAGTGGAGATATTATTATCTCGAATCGTTTTATCGGATCAAATTTAGCACATATGTCAGCTAAACTTCCTGCAAACGAGCGCGAAGGTTTTGTTGAGTGGCTTGAGGAGCTTGAACACGAGAGATTGGGAATTCCTCGTGAAGATTTGGCTGTTTTTTTACACGTTCCGGCAAGAGTTGGTCAAAAATTGACTTATGCTAAAGATGAGAAAGTTTATATGAGGGGTTTGGGTCGTGGCGATATCCATGAGAGAAGTCTACAATATTTAGAACTTGTGGTTCAGCAATTCTTATGGTTGGCTAAAAATAGAAAACAATGGGTGGAGATTACTTGCATGGTCGATGAAACAGACTTGAGGCCTGTTGAAGATATACACAAGGATATCATGCGTATCATCAAAGAGCGGGCAATAATTACATAAATTTCTCCTTGACGGCTTCATTTTTTTCTTCATATAATGCCTTTGGTTATGACAGAAAAACTGACTGGGATTAAGGGGCCGATGTTTTCTGAAAAAACAACGACTTTGATTAGCCGAGTACACAGGGCTGAACATGCAGGTAAAAATATTAAAGTCTTTAAACCGATTGTTGATGACAGATGGGAGATGACAGAATTTATTCAATCTCACAACAAGGTGCAACTTCCAGCCACTCCAGTTAACAACTCGGTTGAGATACACGAGCATGTAGCTTTGGGTGAAACTGATTTTGTAGCAATTGACGAAGCTCAGTTTTTTGATGAGCAAATTGTAGATGTGGTTCGGTATTTAACTGATAATGATGTTGAAGTTGTCTTCTCAGCATTACCACTTGATTTTAAGGGCGAGCCATTTGGTCCGGCGCCAATACTTTTCGCGATGGCAGACGAGATCGTTAACTTAACTGCCATTTGTAAACACCATGATAATGGCAAAATCTGTGGAAGGGAAGCAACTAGAACTCAAAGAATTGTCAACGGCGAACCGGCTCACTACACCGAACCAGTAATTTTAATTGGAGCAGAGGAGTCCTACGAAGCCAGATGTATTGACCATCATGAAGTTCCCGGCCGACCCGAGCCAAAAATTGTTTATAAAGCTCCAAGCGAGTAAAATATCTTCATTGTGGATAGAATTTTTGAATTAATCAAAAAAGAGGAGAAACGGCAGAGGGAGACCTTGATGCTTATTCCCTCTGAAAACTATTCTTCCGAAGCAGTTCGGGAGGCTTCGGGGAGTATGCTGGCGCACAAATACTCCGAAGGTTATCCGGGCAGACGCTATTACCAGGGCAATGAATACATAGATGAGATTGAAAACCTGGCCGTTGACCGAGCCAAAACTCTTTTCGGCGTACCCCACGTTAACGTTCAGCCCTATTCCGGCAGCCCCGCCAACTCTGCCGTTTTTATGGGGCTACTCGAACCCGGAGACAAAGTGATGGGACTAGCCCTTTCCGCGGGCGGACACTTAACCCATGGCCACCCGAAGATCACCTTTTCGGGCAAGTTCTTTAAAAGTGTGCAATATGGCGTAGGGAAAGATGGGTTGATTGACTACAAAGACGTTAAGCGTTTAGCGTTGGGCGTTGGGCCAAAGTTGATAGTTGCCGGAACGACGGCCTATTCCCGAATCCTTAACTGGAAAGTATTTGCCGAAATTGCCGATTCGGTGGGGGCAATTTTAATGGCTGACATAAGCCACATTTCCGGACTTGTAGTTGCTGGTGCCCATCCGTCACCCGTTAGATACGCACATGTTGTGACAACGACGACTCATAAAACCCTGCGTGGTCCCAGAGGAGCGATGATTATGGTGACCAGGAAGGGTTTGCGCAAAGACCTGGCTATGGCCACTAAAATTGACCGAGCCGTTTTCCCGGGTTTGCAGGGTGGGCCACACAATCAACAAACTGCGGCAATTGCAATTGCCCTTCGCGAAGCTCAGGGTAAACTTTTCAAAAAATATGGTCAAGCGGTGGTTAAAAATGCCAAAGCGTTAGCTAGTGAGCTTATAAATCTTGGATTTGAGATAATCAGCGGTGGAACGGACAACCATCTGATGCTGATTGATCTGCGAAATAAAGGAATTTCTGGCAAAGAGGCGGCGATTGTTCTGGAAAAAGCAGGAATAGTTGTCAACTACAATTCAATTCCTTTTGATCCTAATCCGCCCATGAACCCATCAGGAATACGCATTGGCACACCCGCAGTTACTACACGGGGGATGGGGAAAGCCGAAATGAGAAAAATTGCAGGGTGGATGGACGAAGTATTGAGTAGCCAATATTCAGTGTCAAGCGTCAGGAGGCAGGTCAAGGAACTTTGCCGAATATTCCCGATACCTTTATAATACCCTCAATGGCTATAATTTTTGACGGGAAGAAGTTTGTCAAGGATCGTGAAGTGGCGTTGCGCATCCGAATTGCGGGTATGGGTGGAGTCAAACCCAAACTGGCTTCAATCTTAGCTGGGAACGATCCGGCCAGCACTTTGTATGTAAATCTTAAGAAAAAAGCCGCAGAGAGAGTTGGCGCTGAAGTGGAGATTTACACCATTCATGATCGCATTGGCCCCGATCACATTGTACGACTCATAAAATACCTAAATGCTGATTCCCAAACCCACGGGATTATGGTTCAGTTACCGCTACCCAAACGGCTGAGAGAAAATCAAAACGAAATTATCGGCGCAATTGCTCCGAACAAAGACGTTGACGGTCTGCGCGCTGACAGCCCCTTTGTCCACCCGACCTCTCTGGCAGCGCTTCAAATTTTAGCCTTTGCGGAAAGCTGGTTAAAAAGAAAAATTAAAAAATTGGCGGTGGTTGGCGCTTCAGGAATGGTTGGGAGACATGTGGTTGCTGAGGCAGTTCATCTAGGCTACAAAATTCAGAAATTTACCAGTTTGAACAAGGGGCAGCTGCGGGTTAGAGGTTCAGCAGCGGATGCAATGATTACCGCGACGGGCAAGCCGGGTTTGATTAAAGCCGATATGGTTGGTAAAGGGGTAATCGTTATAGATGTAGGTAGCCCCAAAGGAGACGTTGACCCAGCCGTATCTAAAAAAGCAGGATTTATTACCCCGGTGCCCGGTGGCGTTGGCCCCGTGACCGTTTTCTGCCTGCTTGAAAATTTGGTGACAGCAGCTTATGCTCAAAGTATATGAAAATTCAGTTAACAAGACCTTGGGTTAAAGCACTTTCTGGCCTGTTTATCAATATGTCTGCCGCCTGGTATGCCACGGTGTTTATTGGAGCGATCATAACTGAAGTTGGAGATATTTGGATATTGATTACAAATTTATTTTTTGGTACGATGTGTTTGGTAGTTTCGGTCAGATTGGAGGAAATTTTAGAAAATGAATAACATTGATTTTGCGTCGCTCAATGTTCGTGCGCAGATTGCCTTTGGGATTGCTTTGATTGCCGCGCTTTTGGTTTATATTGCTTTCTTCAAAGACGCTCAAAAATCCTCCCACAAAAAATCCGCTTGAAAATTTGGTTGGCAGTTGATATACTTCATCCAAACAATGTCAGGTGAACAAGTTTCCAGAGATAATCCGTACCCAATTCATATGGGAAAGGAGAGAAATACAAGATTACGGGCTTTGGTTGAGAAAAACGATTGGAAGATGGCAGGAACTATACGGCGTTACATAGACCTTGGGATGTGGTTAGATAATAGATTACAAAGTGAAGAAGGGTTCTACCTCTCAGATCCGTTGGAAATTGTTCGCAGAGCGGTGGAACTTTGGCAAGTATTAAAAGAAATACAAAATGATCCTAATCAAGAACTTCATGTGGTGAGATTGGGGGACGACGGGCAAGTAGTTGAAGACGTCTCCCTTGTTATTCCCAGCTTGATAGAATTGAAAGGTTACCAAAGATAAGTTATAATACTTCAAATACACATCTGTCAGGTGCTTCCTGATTTCTTCTGACAGATGGACGAGATAAGGAAGCAATCTTTTTCAAAATGGCAAGCGCAAAGAAAATCGACGTAACTTTGGAAGAGCTGATGGAAGCTGGTGCCCACTTTGGCCATCAGTCCAAACGGTGGAATCCTTTGATGAAGCCGTATATCTATGGCGAGAAGGATGGGGTTCACATTTTTGATCTGGCTAAAACCCGCGAAGCGCTCCTTGAGGCTTTGGAAGAGATCACCAAAGCTGCAAAAGAAAGTAAAGTAATTTTGTTGGTGGGTACGAAAAAACAAGCTTCAGACAAAACGAAAGAAATTGCCGAGGCTACCGGGATGCCTTACGTTGCCGAGCGGTGGTTAGGAGGAACTATTACTAACTTTGAGCAAATGGCCAAATCCATCAAAAGGCTTGAGGAAATGAAAAAGAAAACGGCAGATGGAGAGTACAAAGACCTGACCAAAATGGAGAGGCTGATGAAGGCCCGTGAGATAACCAAAATGGAGCGCAAGTTTGGTGGCATTGCTAAACTTACAAAAGCGCCTGATATGCTTGTGGTAATTGACATTAAAAAAGACAAAGGCGCGGTGCGGGAGGCAAGAGTAGCTGGTATTCCAGTAGTTGGGATCGCAGACACCAATGCCGATCCCAGAAGCGTTGATTTTCCGGTCCCCATGAACGATGATGCAACTAAAGCGCTGGAATTTTTCTTGGAGTTGGTGGGTAAAGCCGTTAAAATGGGTAAGGGTAAAAAATGACTAAAATAACTATCGATCAAGTCAAAAATCTAAGGGAAAAAACCGGGGCACCGGTCATTCGGGTTAAAAAAGTTTTGGAGGAAGTTGCTGGCAATGAAACCAGAGCCTTTAAGCTTTTGCAAAAAGAAGGTTTTGAAAAAGCCGCCAAAAGGCAAGGGCGAGAAACCGGCCAGGGTGTTATTGCAACCTATTTGCACCACAACAAAAAAATTGTGGGTGTTGTCGAGCTTCTGTGTGAAACAGATTTTGTCGCCAGGAATGAAATGTTTAGTAAGTTGGCTGACGAACTGGCGATGCAGGTGGCATCCCTTGATCCAAAAAACGCAGACGAACTTATGGATCAGGACTACATTCGCGACACTCAAAAAAAGATTAGTGATTTAGTTAAGGAAGTGATTGCCAAAACAGGTGAAAACGTTCGCATTGGCAGGATTTATCGTATAGAATTAGGTGATGGACGAGAGTAAAGTCAACGCCCGCATGCAGCAAGTGCTTGATCTTGTTGCGGGGGATGTTTCTTCAATTAGAACCGGAAGGGCCACGCCAGCGATTGTTGAAAGCATTGAGATTTCCGTCTACGGTGGTGCTCAAAAACTCAAGGTTCAGGAGTTGGGAACCATTACTGCCAGAGACACACAAACGATTATTATTGATCCTTGGGACAAATCAATTATTGGGGAGATCAGGAAAGGCATTGAGCAGGCCAATGTGGGCCTGTCCCCGGTAGTTGACGAGAATATTATTCGAATTAACCTGCCGCCGCTGACTACCGAAGACCGCGAAAAGTACATAAAAATCTTGGGGACAAAACTTGAAAGAGGCAAGGTGATGATCAGACAAATTCGCGGCGACTCTATGAAAGACACCAGGGAAGCATTTGAGCAAAAGCAAATCAGCGAGGATGAGCGCTTCGGCCTCGAAAAGCGCCTGCAGGAGCTAACCGACTCTTTTATAGCCAAAATTGAAGACATTGGGAAAAGAAAACAGGAGGAGCTTCAGGGAGTTTCATGATTACCGCCATTATCGTTGCTATTGTTGCTTTGTCGGTTTTAATTTTGGCCCACGAATTGGGCCATTTTTTAGTGGCTAAAAAAGCCGGTGTTTGGGTAGAGGAATTTGGGCTTTTCTTGCCCCCCAGGCTTTTTGGAATCAAAATCGGTGAGACGCTTTATTCAGTAAACGCCATCCCTCTGGGAGGCTTCGTTAGGCTGCACGGGGAATCCGGTGAAGACAAGCTTACCAAACCGGGGCGGGCATACGTGCGAAAAAGCAAAAAGGCCAAAGCGGCCGTGGCAGCGGCAGGCATTATCACAAATTTTATACTGGCAATTTTTGCTTTTGGCGTCTTTTATAGTTTCATGGGTTTCCCGAAAGAGACGGGGCGGGTGGAAGTTGTTGAAGTAGCAACCGATTCACCGGCACAAATGGCCGGCCTTGTCCCCGGTGACGTCATTGTTAAAATCGGTGATCAAGAGGTAAAAACAAACGCAGATTTTATTGGTCTGGTAAATGAGAACAAGGGTAAGACGGTTAAGATAGAACTGGAAGGAAAAACGGTGACGGTTAAACCCAGGGAAAACTTCCCTCAAGATCAAGGTCCGGTTGGAGTCACCATTACCAGCCAAGAAATTTACTTTCCGCCGATTTGGCAGCGGCCATTTTTGGGAGTGACCTATGGGTTTAAGGAAGCTATCTTTTGGGGAGGGAAAATATTTCTGGGGCTGGGAACAATTGCGACGGATGTTTCCCGCGGTCAGGCGCCCAAAGGGGCGCTTGGGCCTTTTGGGATAATCTTAGTTCTTCTTGAAATATTTAAGCAGGGGGTGTTACCGGCGGTTAATTTCATCGGGATTCTCTCGGTTAATCTGGCCATAATTAATATTCTCCCAATTCCGCCTTTTGACGGTTCAAGAATAGCTTTCATTATTGTAGAAGCAGTGACAAAAAAGAAAATGACCCAGAAGATGGAAACACGCGTTTATGCCGCAGGTTTCATTCTTGTAATTGGACTTTTTTTGTTCATGACCTATCGTGAAGTTCTGCTTCTTATTTCCGAGAAATCAATCCCGGCTTTCATCGAAGCGATTTTGCAGTAGTTTTTTTAATTCCCTTTATTCTTAGCACTGGCGGATTGTCTGGAGGAACATCGTCTCCCTTGGCGTATATCTGAATTTCTTTGCCGGGAGGTATTGTGTAAGTATCCCCTTTTTTTCTGACCCATTCATCAGGGACAAAGCGATATGCACTCTTGCTACCGGGGTTTCTTCGAAACATACCTCCTCCTTCTGGTCTGTCTTCTACATATCCGATGACGGTTTCATAAGGCCCTCTTTCTATAGAAAGCGGGACTATTTCTTTTGAATCTACAGTAATCTCGGGTGCTTCTCCTGCGCCTATATAAATTTCAACGGGTGACATGAGCGCATTATAAAAAACAATGGCAATTTGGTCAAGGGTTTGGTATATTTGATTGGATGTTGCAGACGAAATTATTTCCCAAAACCAGGAAAGAACCGCCTAAAGAGGCAGTCAGTATAAATCACAAATTATTAGTGCGGGCCGGTTTTATCGATCAATTGATGGCCGGCAGCTGGACGCTCTTGCCGCTGGGTTGGCGGGTTGTTACTAAAATTAACCAAATTATCCGTGAGGAAATGAATGCTATTGGCGGGCAGGAAATGCTTATGCCACTTCTTCACCCCAAGGAAATTTGGAATGAAACCGGTCGCTGGGACAAGGCCGAGGACATTATGTACAAACTCAAAGATTCGCGGGATAGGCAGTATGCTCTTTCTTTTACCCATGAGGAGATTGTGATGGACCTTTTGCGCAAAAACATCACCAGCTATCAAGATTTACCGGTGGCGATTTATCATTTTTCCACAAAGTTTAGGAATGAGCCCCGCGCCAGATCGGGGATTTTGCGGGGGCGGGAATTTATGATGAAAGATCTCTATAGCGCGCACGTTTCTGAAGAAGACTTGATGGATTACTACGAAAAGGTTGGGGGTGCTTATGCCAGGATTTTTAAAAGATTGGGTTTTGATTTTAAAATTGTTGAAGCCTCGGGCGGGGTTTTTACAGATAAAAATACTCACGAGTTCCAGATCTTAAATGCAGGCGGTGAAGACACTATTTACTACTGCGAAAAATGCGACTGGGCCGTTAACAAAGAAATTTATGGAGGAGAAAAAACCTGCCCTGACTGTGGTGGTAAAGTAATTGAGTCGGAGGGCGCCGTCGAGGTTGGCAACATTTTCCCGCTGGGGACTTGGTATGCCGAACACATGCGGGTTTATTACACAGATGAAGAAGGAAAAAAGAAACCGGTTTGGTTTGGAAGCTATGGCATCGGTCCAACCAGAGTCATGGGGACGCTGGTGGAGGTTTCCCACGACGACAAAGGCATTATTTGGTTGCCCCAGGTGGCCCCTTTTGATGTACACCTGATTGAACTGCCCGGAGCCAAGGGAACAAAGGAAGTATATCAAAAATTGCAGGAAGCGGGTATTGAAGTTTTGTGGGATGATAGGAAAGTTGGGGCAGGTGAAAAATTCGCCGACGCGGATTTAATCGGTATTCCTGTTCGTTTGGTAGTATCCAAAGAAACCGGTGACAAAATTGAATGGAAAAATCGCAATTCCAGCAAAACAGAATTACTAAGTTTCGACGAGGTTGCAAAAAGATTAGGAAGTAAATAAAATCTAAATATGGCGGATGATCCTGACATAGAGCTTGCAGGGGCGCAAGCGATTAAGCCGGATTTCCGAAAGGAAGGCAGCCGTGATGAGAGGAAAGTCCCTTTTGGAGTAATAGTACTTGAGAGTGGGGTGACGTATGGAGAAGAAGATGCCGTTAAAAACTTAGCGGTGGCGGACTGGGTTCTGACTCCATATTATGAACCAGATCAAAGAGGTAAAGTGAGAGAAGATGTGGACGTTGATAAAACTTTTGTTGCCAGCGCTTCGCTTAGAAATTGGGTGTCAACATCCAAAGAGATAAATAGGAAACTCGTTGAGATGGGTTTGACACAGGGCGAAATAAATCGAAGAGTAACAGCTTTGAAAGACGAGGTGGAGAAAAAAGGGCTTCTGGTTTTGAAGGATGAGGAAGAGCCGCCTACGGGCTTAGAGATTCCCGCTCGTTAGAAATTTGTACGCTTAAAGTAAATCTTCGGTTATCGATTTGTTTTCTTCCGTCAAAGATAGCGATTTCTACGGCCGTTATGGCATCGCCCAAACTATCTCCCTCAACAAAAATCACCTTGGCCCTCTTACCGATGTGCCCCAGGAGCCAGCCAAGGTCAACCGTAAAATCAATATTATTTACCCCCCAAGTTTCACTGACCCTTTTGAAGTTAAAATCGGGTCGTTCGATATCTGCTTTTTCGTCAAGGATTACATTGTCAATTCTTACACCACCCTTTAAATAGATTCTTTCCATGCCAGAAGCTCTATTAGTATATTGTTGAAGAGTACCGACGTACGTTTTCCTCCCCTCAGTTATCATTTTACTATTGTATCAATTTTGGGCTCGTTTGACGAGGGCGGTGGCTTTTGGAGTATACTACGAGTATGACGGACTGTATTTTTTGTAAGATTGTGGCTGGGGAGATTCCTTCAAAAAAGGCAGCGGAAACTATTAATGTTTTGGCTTTTTATGATATTGACCCCTCAGCTGAGACGCATGTTTTAGTGATTCCCAAAAAACACATAGAAACTTTTTTGGATCTTAAAAAGGAACACTCGAATATTTTAAGTCAAATGCTGAGGCTTACCCAACAACTTATTAAAAGCGAAAAGATTGATAGAAAATATAAACTAGTTATAAACGGTGGGGAATATCAGTTTGTACCCCATTTACATTGGCACCTTTTGGGTGGTGAGGTGAAAAAGCAAGTATGATATACTGTTGGTGACATGATAAAAAAAGTTACAATGGCCGATGTCTTTAAAAATTCTCGTTATCGGGGTAAGCATGTAGTTTTAGTTTCCGGTGAGGTGTACACTGCTAAAACGGGTGAAGGTGCGGCCAAAATTCTGGAAAAAGTTCGCAAAGAACATCCCCGGTCAACACCAGAAGTAGCTTATCTTCCCAAAGCCCACTCGCTAATTTTATGGATGTAAAGTTTGACTTCGAATTCGAGGGCAAGAGCTATTTTGGCAATGTTTATCGCCCGGTTGCCAAAGTATCCTTGAAATCCTTTAAAAAGGATTTGTGGGTTAATATTTGGATGGTAGTTGATACAGGGGCAGATTTCACAATTTTACCTAGATATTTGTCCGGGGACTTGGGGATATCGCTGGAAAAAGATTGTGTGGCGGATGTTACGAAAGGAGTTGGGGGACAACAAACAATTCATTTGGTGAAATCAAAACTTGAGGCGCAAGTTGGAGACCTGAAAAGAGAAATTCCCCTCGCCTTTTTTTCTTCTGATGAGTTACCTCCGTTAATGGGTAGACTAGGGTTTTTGGAGACTTTTGATGTAGAGTTTTTGAAAGAGCATATTGTAGTTTTTAAAAATTAGTTTTGAGAAATAACATGATAGCTGACACAATTCAAAAACAAATCGCTGAGGCGATGAAAGCGGGGGAGGCGGTGCGGGTATCGACTTTAAAAATGCTTTCGGCGGCTTTGACTAACGCTGAGATTGCTAAAAGGCCTGAGGCGTTGAGCCAAGCGGATGAATTGAAAGTTGTCCAGGCGGAGGCCAAAAAGAGAAAAGACGCGATAGAGGTGTATAAAAAATTAGGACAAGAGGAAAGAGTAAAGAGTGAAGAGTCTGAACTTAAAATATTACAAGAATTTTTACCGGAAGAAATGAGTGATGAAGAAATAAATCAATTAGTCAGTGACACAGTAAGTCAAATGGGAGCAGTAGGGATAGCGGATATGGGGAAGGTTATAGGGGCGGTGATGCAAAAAGTAGGAGGCAGAGCTGATGGAAATAGAGTTTCTACAATTATCAGGCAAAAATTATCCTAAGGGCATTAAAAAGGCGGTTATTGACGCCCTCAAGGAAAATGGCGCCCCCCAGACGAGCTTTGTTTCCGTGGTTTTGGCCGGTAAAAAAGAACTGGGAGACCATCCGGTTTTAACCTATGTCAATCAGGACATTAAAAAACCTTTTGTTTTCCCTCCCGACGGCAAACACTATCTGGGTGAGGTTATTGTTGATGCGGAGGCCAAAAGCCAAAAAGAGATTATTGACTTGGCACGCCACGGTACTCTACATTTACTTGGGATTCACCACTGATGAAAGCGTTGTATCTTAAGTACCGGCCACAAAAGATTGAGGAACTTGATTTAACTGATATTCGCGAAACTTTAACCAGGATAATCACCTCCGGCAATATTCCCCATGGACTTCTTTTTAGTGGCCCCAGAGGATCAGGAAAAACGTCAGCGGCCAGGATTATGGCAAAAGTTGTTAACTGCGAAAGTCGCAAGGCGATTGAACCGTGTAATAAGTGCAATCAGTGCAAAGCAGTCATCAGCGGTTCGAGCTTAGACGTCATTGAGTTAGACGCCGCCAGCAATCGCGGCATTGATGATATCCGTTCCTTGCGAGAAAAGGTAATGTTGGCTCCAAGTTCAGCGGCAAAGAAGGTCTACATTATAGACGAGGCCCATATGTTAACTACCGAAGCGTCAAATGCTTTCTTAAAAACTCTGGAAGAACCCCCTGACCACGTACTTTTTATTTTGGCAACTACCAATCCGGAAAAATTGCCGGAGACAGTGCGCTCGAGGCTGACAAATGTTGTGTTTCGCAAAGCCAACAGCGACGAGATAGCCAGGCAGTTAACCAGAGTGATGAAGGGGGAGAAGATTAAAGCGGCCGATTCGGCCATCGAAGAAATTGCCAAGGCATCTGACGGCTCATTTAGGGATGCGGTAAAAATTGTGGAGCAGCTTTCGCTTTCTACAAAATATATTAAAAAATCTGCGGTGGAAGAATATCTGGATCAAAACAAGGCTCAAACACCAGACCTTTTGATTGAGCACCTAGGCAAAGGAGACGTTAAAGCGGCCTTAACCGAGGTTGAAAATTTAGTTGCTGGAGGCTTGGTAGTCAAAAGCTTTATTGACAAACTTTTGGAAAGGCTAAAAGAAGCGCTTTTAGTGAGAGCCGGTTTGGAAGGCCAGGCTTTGCCGGCTTTTGCCAAGGATGAGCTTATTTTCCTAATAGAGCTTTTAATGATAGCCAGAAATGAGGTGTCAAATTCTCCATTGCCCCAACTGCCTCTTGAAATAGCGGTTGTTAAATTTTGTGATCAAAAACCCAAGGAAGAGCCAAAAGAAAATCTCAAGGAAATTGGGGGTGACGTCTGGACAAAAATCTTGTCTGGGGCAAAAGAGAAGGATACTAAAGTAGAGGCGCTTTTGCGCGCAGCCCGCCCGCTTGGCTTTGACGGAAAAACGCTAAAACTTGGAGTTTATTATCAATTCCACAAAGAACGGCTTGAGGTTAATGCAATAAGACAAACCCTGGAGGATATTGTCGCTGAGATTTTGGGTGGACCGGTACGCGTAAGCTACGTGCTCTTGTCCAGACCAGGCAATGGGAGTATAATAAATTAATCATGTTAGGAAAAATTGGCGAGTTAAACAAAATGCGGCAGCAGGCCAAGGCGCTTCAAAAGCAACTGGAGCAGATCGTGGAAGTCTACGAAGAAGGCAATATTAGGGTGAAGGTGACGGGTGATCAGAAACTTCAGTATCTGGAAGTTGACGGTGAAGAAAGAAACGACATTGTTAAGGTGATAAACAAAGCCATGAAAAATGTCCAAAAAACCGCAGCCAAGAAAATGTTGGAGATGGGTGGAGGATTGTCAGGCCTTCTCGGCGGCCTCAAGTAGTCATGATAAAAATAGCCAAGCCCCTGCTACGCGTCATTGAGTCTTTCGGACGCTTACCGGGAATCGGCCCAAAGACGGCGCAGAGATTGACGTACTACCTTCTGCACGTTCCTCAAAGCTATTTGGAAGAATTTGCCCAGTCGCTGGAAAAGCTTAAAAAAGAAACTGTTCTCTGCAGTATTTGTAAAAACGTGGGGGAGGCGGACCCGTGTGTAATTTGTTCTGATAGTAAGCGGGACGCATCAGTAATAATGGTGGTTGAAAGCCCGATTGATATCCTGGTTTTTGAACAAACCGGAAACTACAACGGTTTGTACCACGTACTGCACGGAGCCATTAACCCTCTTGAAAACATCGGGCCGGACGAAATTTACATTGATGATTTGTTCCAGCGGTTTAAAAATGGTTCGCCGGTTCAGGAGTTAATTTTGGCGACTAATCCGACCATGGAGGGCGAAGCCACAGCAATGTTTATCAGTAAAAAGTTAAAAACCAAAAGCCAAAAGCTTAAAATTACGAGATTGGGAAGAGGGGTCCCGACAGGAGCGGATATTGAACATGCGGACAGCGTGACTTTGACGCAAGCCTTGGAAGGAAGGAGAGCTTTTTAAAATGCCCGACCCGAAAAAACTGGCCCAACAAGCGGCAAAAGTTGCTCGTGATGAGGGGTTGGAGATTTTGAAAGCGGCGGGGGAGCAGATTAAATCGCCTCCAAGCCAAGCTCCAGAAAGCCAGGAGGCCCAAGAGAAAAAGATTGAGGAGGAGAAAGTAAAAGCCAGTGACTTACGGCGCCTTGAAGCTCTGGAAGTGGAAATGAAACAGATTCGCCAAGAGAAAGAGAAAGAGTATCAAGAGCGTGTTACTCAACAGTTTCCAAGGCAAGAAGCTCAGCCGGCCCCGGTTGAAGAACCATCGACAAAACCAAAAAGGGGACTTTTCAAAGGGCCACAAGCCCGAGCCGAGAAAGCCCGCCGCGCCACCGAACTGGTCAAAATGCCAAGTGGGTAGTCCTATTGATCGATTATCCAAAGAGTGAAAGGAGTATTTCTTGTGGGGGTGTCAAAGTCCACGATTACGTTTCCCTTGTGCCAATCCGGTAGTAGATTTTCATGATGGACGATGCCTGACTTTTTCATTTCCTCAATTTTCTCATCAAGCAGATCCTTTGCTTGGTCGAACTTTTCTCTGACCAAACGAACTGTTTCTGGATTTATACTAGAGTCTATTTTCGCATTTTCTAAAAACTCCGCGACAGTAATGCCGGCGTTGGCTTTTTCCATAATCAGATATTGTCTGTCCAAATGATTAGAATAGACGATGGCTAAATGGCGCGGAACTCTAATAAACTTAGGTAAATCATTGGCAACTGCGAAGAGATAATCCATACGCTCTAAAGCTAGAGGTATTGAATGTTCGAAGTCTGCTTCTTTAATGACAATGTTCTCTCCAGGAATTTGATATACATCGGAATGCCCACCACTTCTTAACCATTTTCGAGTTGTGGAACTCTGACGCACTCCATGTTTAAAAGCTTCCTCTTTGTAGAGTGCCAGTTTAGACAGGATATCTGGGTACCGCGCCTTGATTAATTTTTGTCCACTTTCTGTAACAATTGCATATCCACCTTTTAAATTAAATTTTCTCCATCGAGTATTATCGAATCTCTCAAGCCAAGTCGATCCGGGTAAGCTATGTCTATCTTCCATATGGATATTTTAGCAGACTTTTAAATGATTGTTCAGTTAAGGTACAATTGGGCTGTGTCAGATATTTATCTATACAACTCCCTAACTCGCAAAAAAGAGAAGCTTGAGGCCCTTCGACAGACTCAGGGCAAGCCAGAGGTAGGGATGTATACCTGTGGCCCGACGGTTTATAACTATCAGCACATCGGTAACTTCCGCACGATGACTTTGTCAGATATCTTGCGACGCACTCTAATTTTTAATAGCTATAAAGTGAAGTTTGTGAGAAACATCACGGATATAGATGACAAAACAATAAAAGGCGCGGCAGATGCCAAGATGGAGCTTGCCGAATTCACGAAAAAATATACCCAGATTTTTTTTGAAGATCTAAAAGAATTGAACATCCTCCCTGCAGACGTAGATACGAAAGCGACTGACTATATCGAAGAAATGATTGATTACAACAAAGCTCTTGTAGAAAAAGGTTTAGCCTATGTTGAAAATGACGGATCTGTTTATTTTGATATTTCTAAATTTACAAACTACGGAAAGCTCTCGAGGATCAAAAAGCGTCAATTGCAAACCGGAACAAGAATCCTGTCAGATGAATATGCAAAAGAAGACGTTCAAGATTTTGCACTTTGGAAATCGGTAAAACCTGATGAATTCGGTTATGAGTCACCTTGGGGCAGGGGAAGACCGGGTTGGCACATAGAATGTTCTGTCATGAGCCAAAAAAATCTTGGCGATACTTTCGACATCCACGTCGGGGGAATTGATCTTTTGTTTCCACATCATGAAAACGAAATTGCACAATCGGAAGGAAAAACGGGCAAAGAATTTGTTAACTATTTTGTCCACGGGGAGTTTTTACTGGTAGATGGAGCAAAAATGAGTAAATCCTTGAAAAATTTTTATACAGTTTCCGATATTGAAAAACAAGGTTTCGACCCCCTTGCTCTGAGGTATTTTTACCTGACGGGTCATTATAGAAATATTTTGAATTTTACTTGGGAATCCCTTGAGTCGGCCCAAAATGCACTGACTAGATTGAAAGCGCAAATGGTGGAACTAAAAAATGCAACCCGGAGCCAACTATCCAAAGAAAAACTTGAAAAAGTCAAAAAATACCAAAATGAATTTCTGGTGGCGGTTAATGATGATTTAAACACCCCCCAAGCGCTGGCGGTTTTGTGGGAGGTGCTAAAAAGTAATATTCCAAGTGAAGATAAGTATGATCTGGTGCTGTCGTTTGACGAAGTGCTCGGCTTAAATTTGGCAAAAGTATCACAGGTATCACAAGTAATGCAAGTACCACAGGAAGTTCAGAAATTGGTGGATGAGAGGGAGAAGTTAAGAAAAGCGGGGAAATTTGAAGAAAGTGATTTGGTTCGTGAGCACTTGGAAGAAATGGGCTATGCTGTAGAAGATACAGTTCACGGCCCGAAAGTCAAAAAACTTTAATGCTTAATCTTATTTTATCTTTGCTGCTTTTGGTGAATGTTGCTTCTGCCCAAGAGCTGACGGCAGCGCGGGCGTATGATGATTATATTTTCACTTTGCAAAGATATGAGGACGCCCACCAGGATTACGTCGTGGCTAAAAACGCATATCTTCAAAACAAGACCTTAAATTTGCAAAACCAAGCTCAGGAAAAAACCGCCCTAATGCTTGGTGCCCGCGATGAAGTAGTCAAGGCCCACTTAACTGCCATTCGCGCTGTTTTGGTTGAAGAGAGGGGACTATCAACTGAGGAGAAAGCACCATTCTTAAGTGGAATTGATGAGGAAGTGGCTTGGTGGGCAGCAGACCACAGTGCTGAAGAAGCGGCCAGCAGATATGAAACTAACACCGAATACATCATTTATAGATCTCTTTTCTGGATATCGGTTTCAAAAACAAGATATGTACTGGGTAGTGAGCGAAATCTTCTGGTTGATTTGCGGAACAAGGTTAGCGAGATTGCAGCTACTGGGGACAAAAATACACAAGCCATTGAGAAATGGTTTAACGACATCGAAGACCGGTTCAACCAAAGTGAGGAAGCGGAGAAACTGGCTATTGATTCGATTGCCGATCTTGAAAAAAGATACGGCAACCGCCAGAGTATATATAATAAAGCAGTGAGTCTTGAAAAGGAGGCATTTTTACCCTTGGTTGAAGCCAAAGATTTTTTTAAGGAAATTATTAGAGTAATCAAAACGAAAGATTAATATGGATCAAGTACCCCAACAACAAATAGCGCCGCAAATACCAAAAGAACCAAGTCAAATCGGAAGATATTTTAATGAGGCTGCGGCGAAGTTTAATAGTTTGACAAAAAACCTTTCTCCCCGCAACAAGAAATTTTTAGGCTATGCATTGATTGGGTTAGTAGGCTTTGCTTTTTTGGTTCTGATTATGGCGGTAATTGCTGCAGCGACTAAGCCCAAAGCGCCGCAGGTGCGCCCGGCCCCAACGCCAATTTCGGGGAATTTTGCCCCCATTGAAAACCCCAGCCGCTGGGCAACGGATGAGGGAGTGTTGGCAATTGAAGCGAGGTTAACCGATATTGAAGCCCAAATTAGTAAAACTGACCTAACTAACTCCACCCTCCAACCCCCGGAGCTGGATTTTGAAGTTGAATTTACAAATTGATCTTCTTGAGAGCGAAAGCGGGGGAGGTCTTAGTAATAATACCGACGTGGTCGATCATGGGGAAACGGGCACGGACCTCGTCCTGAAATTTTTGAGCCAACTTACTGGTGTATTGATTATATGTTCCTTCCTGGGTTTGGCAGAGTTTTTGTTCGTACTCACGAACTACTTTCATGACTTTTTCTCCGACTCTATTAAATTCATCTTGGTGTGGTTCTTCATTCAGGGTGTACATATCGTGAATTCTCTGAAATTCTTCGAAAAGCTGTCTATTGAGAGCCAACATTCGGTTAACATATTCTTTATACTTGACCATTTTTAGTTTTACCGTCCTGGTACCAAATGAAAAAATCAGCCGCGCGCTGGTTAACTTTTTTTAGCTCTTCGATTACTTTGTCTCGAATTGCAAGTGTCGAAAGTTTTTGATGATCGTGGGTTTGGGCCCAGTCACCAACATTTTTGACAAGCTGAGTTGCCTGGGTATCATCAAGCCCGGCGGCTTTGGCAATCCTTAGCAGCTTCTCTTGGCTAAATTCTTCAAGCGACCCGTCTCTTTTAATAACCTGCATCATCAAATATAATAACTTTAATGGTTGATCTGATTCAAGTCCTAGGTTTGGCAGCGATAGGCAGCATCGCCGGCCTTATCGGTGGGGTAGTGTTTTTGGTTAAGAAGAATTGGGCCCAAACACTCTCAAAAGTAGCTGTACCTTTTGCCGCCGGGGTATTGCTTTCAGTTTCGCTACTGCATCTTTTGCCAGAAGCTACTCACGAGATGGGCGACAATGCTTTTGTGATTGTCATGGCTGCTTTTCTGGGGAGCTTTGTTTTTGAACATTTTGTGGCTCACCTTCACCACCATAGTGAGCGAGGCAGGACGAGCCTCAAGTCTGCAGCCCCATTGGTCATTTTTGGTGACACAGTTCACAATTTTATTGATGGCGTGGCGATTGCTTCCGCTTTTTTGGTTGAGCCCACATTTGGTTTAATTGTTGCCCTGGCAACATTTTTGCACGAAACTCCACATGAGATTGGGGATTTTGGGATTTTAGTTTCCGCCGGGTGGAGTAGAGTGAGAGCTTTCTGGACCAACTTTTTCTCGGCTCTGGCCACTTTCCCCGGGGCCTTAGTGACACTTTTTTTGATTGGTGAGCGGGGAGAAGCCGCAGTAGCTCCACTTCTGGCCATCTCAGCAGGGATCTTTTTGTATTTGGGAGCCTCAGACTTCTTGCCCGAAATTCATGACCACGATACCAGTCATAAAATTGAATGGCAATCCCTGGTTTTTCTATTCCTAGGGGTAGTTGTCATGTATGGCTTGAAGTTTGTAGTTCCTGAGCATTAAAAATGAATTTAAAAAATTTGAAGAATTGGGAGTTATATGACAATGATTCTAAAATCAAAAAAGAATTTGAGTTTGAAGATTTCTCCCACGCCGTTGCCTTTATCAACAAAGTAGCGGATTTGGCCGAAGAAGAAGATCACCACCCCAACATTTATCTTTATGACTACAAGAAAGTACGCATAGAACTCTGGACCCACAAAATTAGAGGATTACACAAAAATGATTTCATTCTGGCAGCAAAAATCGATGAAATCTGAGTGAAAAAGAAACTAGCAAAAGCTGCTTTTAAACTTGCGAAGTCTCCTGTTGGAGATTTGATTATTGGACTGGCTTTTGGAAAATTCAGTAGGGCCTTACCTGTTAAGAGATTAAAAGAAACTGATAAGGTGATTGCTTTTTGGCACCCAAAACCTTTTTGGGAAAAACACATCTTGATTGTTCCTAAGAAAGCTATCAAAAAGATTACAGAAATAAATAAAAGCGATTTGGAATATGTTGATGAGGCGTTTATGGTTACAAAAGAATTGGTGGGGGAATTGGGTTGGGAAAAGAGGGGTTACACTTTATTGATTAACGGTGGGAAAAGGCAGGAAGTAAACCAGCTTCATTTTCACCTAGCCAGTGGGAGGAAAATAAAGTCTGGAAGTGGTATTGAAAAGATGGTTATGGCGGATATATACTGAAATTATGGATGAAGTGATGAAAATGCTGCGCGCGGTTATTAATGGCCAGAGCTCCATGAAGCAGGAACTGTTAGGAAAGATCAATGGAGTAGATAAAAAAGTTGATAAGCTTGCAGGTGAAGTAAAAGAAGGTTTTAAAAAGGTGAATAAGAGGATTGATAAGCTTGGTGCTCAACTTGCTTACCTGGACGATGATGCTCCTACCAGAGAAGAGCATGAGGAGTTAGAAGAGAGAGTAACTAAAGTGGAGCACAGGATAGCTTCTATATGAATTGGAGAAAATTTTAGGATTTTGCCGCCTCGTAATAAACTCCGCGGGTGGCACCGCGTTTTCTAATTAAGCCCTGGTTGGCGAGCCTTTACTGAATTTTTACCAAATATTGCCTAATATTACCTAATGTTGCCAGATATTACCAGATGTTTCCAAATGGTGTAAAATTGGATCTATGAAAATTGTTGATTTGTCTCAATCACTTTATAGTGGAATGGATGTTTATCCTGGGGATCCTGAGGTAAAAATAGAGCAGGTTCACAGCCTTGATAAAGAAGGTTGGAGGCTTAGATATCTTCAGTTTTCCACTCACATTGGCACCCACGCAGACGCCTTTTCCCACATGGACAAAAGTGGCGCGACAATTGATAAAATGTCAATCGATAAGTTTATAGGCAAAACAGTTTTAGTTTACCCGGTTGAGACTTTTCCTAAAGGGGTTGGCCTTGCCTTTCGAAGCGGTATGTTGGGGCTCGATATTTTCCAAAAGATAATAGACGCAAAACCGCTATTTGTTGTAGCTGGGGACAAATCCGACTTTGAGCTTGAGCTGGAAAGAAAACTTTTGCAGGCGGGAATTCTTACAATGGCCGGATTAATAAACATGGAAAAGTTACCAAGAGGTAAACCTTTCATGTTTTATGGAGTTCCTCTTAAAATAAAGGACGGAGATGGATCTCCAATACGGGCATTTGCGGTATTAGATTAATTTTTTAGCTTCTTAATTAACTTGGTGGTTGTAGTTAGATATTTGGATAATGTATATTGGTTATATATGGACCAAGTGATGAAAATGCTGCGGGCGGTCATTAATGGCCAAAGCTCCATGAAACAGGAACTGTTGGGAGAAATTGGTAAAGTGCGTAAAGATGTGGCAGACCACCGAAAAGAAACGGAGCTGGGTTTTAAACAGGTGAATAAGAGGATTGATAAATTAGGTTCGGATCTAGCATATCTTGAAGACGACGCTCCTACCAGGGAGGAGCACGATCAGCTAGATAAAAGAGTTACCAAACTCGAACACCAATTCGCTTCAGCCTAAATTTTTGCTATACTATGGCTAAATAATATGGAGATGAAAGGGAAAGTTGCCTTGGTCACGGGTGCATCAAGTGGAATTGGGCAGGCGGTTGCCGTTGCGTTATCCAAAGAAGGCTGCAAAGTTGTTTTCACTTATAACTCCAATGAAAAAGGCGCCAAGGAGACGCTGGAGGAAATCGGTAAAAATGGAGCTATGTTCAAAGTTGATATGCATAATGAGACGGAGATCGAAAAATTATTTTCTTTTATCAAAGCAAAATTTAGAAAATTAGATGTTTTGGTAAATAACGCCGGCATAAATAGACCCAGGGGCTTATTTGAAACAAATGACTGGAAGGAAATCTTTCAAGTAGATTTGTTCTCAGTCGTTTTTTGTACTGGTAAAGCCGTGAAGTTAATGGAGGGTGTTGGAAAGATACTTAATATTACTTCAGTCTATGCAGACGGCAAAGTTTGCTACAAGGGAATTGCCCCCTACGGTGCAGCAAAGGCCGCCTTGAACCATTATACCCAAACGTTGGCGAAGAATTTAGCCCCCAAGATATTAGTGAATGCAATTGCCCCAGGTTACGTCAGAACTCCTCTTTGGGGTGAGAAAACTGAAAAGGAATTTGAAGAGAGTGGGAAAGAGCAACTAATTGAAAGAATGATTGATCCCGCAGAGATTGCCCAGATGGCCGTTGCCGTTATTAAAAACGATGCAATGACTGGTGAAATCGTCTTTGTGGATGGAGGAATATCTTTGAAAACGGTATGAGGAGTAAAGGATTCGCTTTAAAAGTAGTAAAATAGCTCCATGAGTCTTTCTGTCGGCACAATCAACGGAAAAACCAATATTTATCTTTCCATTTTAGCTTCCACCCTCCAAGCCCTAGGAAAGAAGAAGAAATGATTATTAATTGGTCCGAATTCTTGCAGAAAGTTGAAAAGATAAGCTGTTTGTGGGTAGGTGAAACTCACGGAATAGCAAAAAATTACAAAGCTTATAAATTGCTAATTGGAAAATTAATGCCACTTGGATTTAACACAATCGCTTTGGAAATGCCTGAGGATTTGGAAAATTTCTCACGGAAGAATTTTTTGAAGTATGCACATTACTTTGACGGAAGATTTAGTAAAGAATCGCTTAATTTTTTTGAATGGCTGGAAAACCTAGAAGGGATCAGGATTCTATGTTTTGATGTTCGAACACCGAAGGCTACGCAGCAAGAGGATGAAGAGCAAATGGCTCGTAATTTGCTCTCCAAAATAGGGAAGAAAGAGAAAGTTTTGGTATTAAGCGGTAGTTTCCATTCCGGGACGGACAAGCAACAGACGGTATTACCGATGGCAGGAATTGTAAAAGAAAAGATTGAAGAAAACTTAGTGGCAATGGAATTTAAATACCAAAAAGGCCACTTCTACAATTTTGGGATGCGAAAATTTACCAAAAAGTTTCACCATTTTGATAGCAAAAATTTGTCTTTTGGAAAAATTACTTTAGACCAGAATGGGGATACGAAGTATTTCTTTCATTGTTCTAGGTCTGTCCCCGTGACGCTTTTGAAAGAAACAATTAAAAAACGATTGAAGGATTTGTTCGAACAGGACCAGGAAGATAGAAAGAATTGGAAATGGGATAACCCAATATTTTTGAAAGAAGTGAGGAAAAAAGATAAAGATAAGCGCACTGAGGTTGAATGGTTATTAGCACAAGCAAAAGAGCTTGATGGTGAAAATTATTACCATGCGGCTATGATTTATCAGCACGGAGATGCTACTAGCGATTACAAGAGAGCACATCTGTTGGCCAAGAAGGCAGTGGACAAAGGATATGATCCAGCTAAATGGCTATATGCGGCATCGCTTGATAGGTACCTAGTTAGCCGAGGAAAATTACAGAAATATGGTACTCAGTACCATAGAAATAAAAATGGAAAGTATGAGTTACCTTCAGTAGACTCGACTGTAACTGACATGAGTAGAAAAGAATTAAGTGTTCCGACTATTAATGAAATGAAACAACGGATTAAAGATTTGAACAAAAGCAACTAACGAAATGCTAAAATACGCTCATGAGCCTTTCTGTTGGGATAGTAATTACACTATTCCACAATTTGAATTTAGGTTTAGTTTTAAACTTCCACCACCAAGAAAGGCTAGGTTGATACTACAAAGAGATGAATCAGGAAGAATAATAAGATCTGCAGTTGTTTGATTTGGTAGAAACTGGCCATTTAAGATATAATGTGATATATTAGCCAGTAACTATGGCTGGAACAGAGAGAGATACAAATGAGGAGATGAGCAAAACCAAAGAAAAGCTAGGTTACGGAATCGAATATTTTACAGGCATTAGACCATCTGGAGATTTGACGGTTGCGAACTTCTTGGGGGCTGTTAGGCCGCTTCTTGATCTTCAACGGGAGCATAAAACCATGGTCTTTGTTGCGGATATCCACGCCTTGACAGATAATGAGTACGATACAGTTAGACACTTCACACCAGAAGTTGTGGCAGATTATCTGGCGTTAGGTTTAGATCCTTCTAAAGTAGATATCTTTGTACAATCAGAATTACTGGGGGAGGTTTCAACACTAACCTTGCTTTTAATGCGCCACATGACTGTTTCACAGGCAATGCGTGTGCCTGCATTGAAGGACAAATTAAAAGATCATGATCATCCAGAGAGAGCAAATCTTCTTTTGACATGTTACCCAATTATGATGGCAGCAGATATTCTCTTGCAACAAGCTTCGGTAATTCCTGTTGGGGAGGATCAAGTTTCTCATATGGAAGTAACGCGCAATCTAGCCAGCAGTTTCAATCAGACATATGGTCAAACCGATACATTTGTAGTCCCAAAGACTTATGCAGTTAAAGCTCTTAGAATTAAATCGTTAAATGGTGTAGGTAAGATGAGTAAGTCTCAACCTGAAGGAGCAATATTTCTTACGGATGAACCAAGTATTGCAGCAAAAAAAATCAAGCGAGCAGTTACTGGAATGGCAGGAGAAATGAATGAAATAATAGCAAGCCATATTGAATTAGCAAAAGGGCTAAATTTTGACCCAGAAAGAGCGAGGGTGTTAGACGAGATTATAGCTGCTCATATGTCAGGCACTGCCGTTATGGGAGATTTTAAAAAGCTGATGACGGATATTGTTGTAGAATTTTTGGAGAATTTCCAAAAAAGACGAAAAGAAATTACACAAGACCCAAGCTATATCCCTTCTGTGCTAGCTAAGGGCAGAGAAGTGGCGAAGCAAAATGCCACCAAAACACTAGAGTCAGTTTTTGTGTCCCTGTCCTCACGAAAACGTCAATAACTACCCCAAAATAAGGAAAATGGAAAGAAGAGATCAAATAACGTTTGATGCAGTTCGTATTTCAACAAAAGCAATGAACGCTCTTTTCGAAAATAAATTTAATTCAGAGTTGATATTAATTTCTCCTCCAGGTAGCTCTGGAGCAAGGGTTTCGATATTTAAATCCGCTGATACAGAATTTCTCTATGCAGTTAAATGCGCTAGAGACACAAGAATCTCGTTATCAGACGAAGTTAGAAAAAGAGATATTTTAGCAAAATATATACCTAGTCATTTACCGGAGATTCTATGGACGGGGGATGTAGAAGGTTTCGAAACAATTATTTCAGAATGTAACGGTGTGCATACTCTACACAATCTAATTATAAACGGAGATCTTCCACACGATCAGTTACTTTCTATTTGGGAGGATGCAGTTAGCTCTTTTATTACTGTGTGGAAAAATTCTAAAACTTTTCCTTTTAACAAAGATCTTTGTCCGAGAGACTTCTCTAAACGCATAGAAAGGATAGCAAAGGGACTTTATGAGAAAACTATAATGGATGTGAAACTTTCTAACATTTGGGATAAGAATATATATGTGAACGGAGAAGAATATCCATCCATAGCGCAAATGCTTGAGAACATTTCAAATATTGGGACTCCTTCTTTTGGTGTTACTTGTCATGGTGATCCGCAACCAAGCAACATAATTGTTGGTAGAGAGGCTAACAAGAGTTGGTATTGTGTGGATTGGGAGTGGTCAGGGCCCAACCATGATTGGCGAATGATGGCCAGTCATCTCTATGGTTGGTGGTTTACTCGTTGCATCACATTAAAAGAGAGACCGTTGATTAGTGTTACAAACAGAGGAGTAGAACTAAATTATCATGCCTTTTTACCGAATCATTTCCAAAGTTATCCACAGTCAGCATTTCAACTTTTAGAGAAAACATTTGGTGAAAATTTAGATGAAGGTGCAAGACGAGATATAAATAAATATTTAGCCGCTCTATACTTAGGAGATTTAAGATTTTTGGGTATATGGAATCGTGAAGTTTTTGCTGTTCCGCTATTGGCACAGGGGGTGATCACGGCAAATAGATCTGTATCTAACTTAGATAATAGCGTCTTTGATTTTTCAATATAGAAATGTACAAAGAATTTATTTCACCAACTAGTTACGAATTTATTTCACGATCGGTGAGTAAAATTTCTCTGGAAAGGCATTTTGAACAAGAAGAGAGAGGCTTCTGGGTTTGTTATGGAAGTTTTGTATTAAATTTACAAAATGAAAAAAGTGATTTGGATTTGCTCTATGTTTGCGATAATATCGATTCTGTGGGTAGGATACAATCTGAGTTTGAGGGACATCCTGTCACGTTGTATATCTTGAGTAGAAAGGAGTTTATTGCCGACGGTGAAGCGAAAAAATACGGAGGCTATTTTAGCGGTAAAGTACTTAATCCACATATCGTAATTTCGAAAAACGATGCCGATCAAGATCTTATTTTCAGGGTCGCGTGTGAATTTATTGCGGATTTCGCATCTAGCATTGGTAAACAAAGGGGAGCTAAATTATCCACCTCAGCAAATTTGGTAGCAGACACAATATTAGCCCGTTTTCATATCTGTCCATGGTATGCAAACTATTTCATGCGTTATTTTAATCATCCCAGGTTTTCTGATTTGTGGAGACGGATGGAGGAGACGATACCACAAACATTAATTGCCACAAAACGAGTATCTTCTCATGGAAACGGTTATAGTTATCTCAACACCCCAGGTGATGATGAACTCCATTTGATTCTAATTAAATCCATAGCTAGGTTTTGGTCTACTGGAAGTTATCTTCATAACTCTCCATATTTTTTGGACACATATATCCAAAAATCTGATCAGTATTGTAAAGACCCAAAGGCGTTGGCAGAGATGAAATTGTTTGTAAAGAAAATGGCTGGATTGGGGGCTAATAAATAAATCTTATGTCAGTAGAAAATTGGTCTATACAAGTTGCGAGACAAACATCAGAGCTAGAAAAGGTCAAAACATCTCAGTTTGGATTAGTGCCTCTTTGTGACGAGTTGGATAGACAAGATGAATTTGGTGAACTTCGTGAAGATTTTTTGAAGTTGGGAGTGTGGACTCTGCAGAATCCAGGACCAATTTTCAGGGCCATAATGGGTGAGAAGAAATTTTCAATTCTTGTCGGGATGAGACCAACACAGAGACATCATCTGGGCCACCTTACCACTATGAAGGAATTGTCGTGGCTTCAGAGCAAAGGAGGAACCCCGATTTTTGTATTTGCTAGCCACGAATCAGGAAAAGCTATTAACCGAGAGGAACTTAAAGAAAATATGTCAGTTTTTTCTAGGTTTTATGCACATTTTACTCAATCCACGCTTCCTGCAAAATCTACGTTCTTGTCAGATAAGGCCGATGATGGGCTTCGCCTATTAGAGGATCGAGTTTCAGAACAGATAAAGTTAAATAAACTACTCCAGCTATATGGATGGAATAATGAAATTTCTGTGTCGCAGATTCGTATTGTTTCAATGATGGTTGCAACGTTTTTATACCCGTCAATTCTTCATCCTGAGCAGCCGACGATAGTACTATCCGATATTAATCAGATTACGCATGCGGAAATGACAAAAATTATTGCTCGTAAATTAGAATTACAAATGCCCACCTTTTCTTATCGAATGTTGCTTCCAAGCCTAGAAGGACCAGAAAAACGTATGTCAATTAAAGATCCAAACTCTACGGTTTTTTTGAGCGACGACTCGGACCAGGTTTCTAGAAAAATGAGCAGGGCTTTTTCTGGGGGAAGAAAGACCATTGAAGAGCAACGTGTTTTGGGAGGCGAGCCGTTGAGGTGCTCTTTTTTCAAGATTGCAAATACGTTAATAGATTACAACGAGGCAACAGATATGTATACCAATTGTGTTTCGGGATCAGCAACTTGCCGTGAATGTAAGTTAAAACATTTACCAGAAATTACAAAAAAGTTCTCCGAATCTAAAAAATGATATAGTGGGATAGTGTAATGAGTAACTTAAAAGTTGGGACTGGCAAGACCAAAACCTACAATTTGCACCATTTAGCTTCAAACTATACTTACCTCCACTTAGAAAAGCGCGACTGATAATTGAAAGAAATAAGTTAGGACAAATAATCAAAGCAAGGTCGCCGTACGTTAAAACTCATCATTTGAAAATTTGAAGGTGACCCACCCCACCCAAATTTTTAGGATTCCATTGCCTATTTAATGTCTTAAAAGTCCGCGATGTAAAAAATTAAAAATTCGAGGTAGAGGTACTTGAACTTCAGTGAGATAATATCGGTATGAGAACAGAAGACCTTGAAATTGTACTGGATGGGGGAACTGAGACTCAATCCTTAGATTTTAAAAAATCCTGTCCATGGAGTATGAACACTTTTGCAAAAGATATACTTGCAATGGCTAATGTCCAAGGTGGAGGAACTATAGTGATAGGGGTAGTGGAAGAAAAAGATGGAAGTTATACGCGTCAGGGAATTTTTGAAGAACATAAAAAAACATACACCACTGATGGCATTATGGATGACATGTCTAAATTCGCGGACCCTTATGTCCAAGTATCAGTTAAACCGCTGAAAGATAAAAAGGGGGTGGAGTATGCGATTCTCACAATAGAACCCTTTAGAGATATTCCTGTGATTTGCAAAAAGGATAGTGATGATACTAAGCGGGGTTGCATTTACTACAGAAACAGGGATGGAAGACCTAACAGCGCTGTAATCTCAAACTCATTTGATATGAGAGACCTAATCGAAAGAGCAGTTGTACAGTCGGCAAAACGAGCTAAAGATATCGGGTTTGTTTTACCTTCATCTGATGATGCTAAACTTATGATGAAAGCAATAGAAGAGAGGCTAAAAAGAGAAAGGGGCGACTTATGACAAGCAAGCAGATACTTGAAAAGATAAAAAGCAAAGGTTACTGGAGGATATTATTCGAACCATTGGGTGATAGTACAATAAAGCCTCTCTCAAGGTGCAGGGATTTAGTGGTGAACAACTCTGTTGAACTTAGAGGGTGGGACTACCCCCATATACCGAAAAGAAAAGGTGAAGATACTGCACTTGAGCCAGGAGATAGCTTCTGGCAGGCGTGGTTAGACTGGACCGATTACGCACATTATGAATTCTGGCGGTTTTATCAAAGCGGTCAATTTATACACTACTTAGCAATTCCACAGGACTGGAAAGAAGGAGTTGTATATAAAAACTTGTGGGAAAACGACAGGTCTTTAGAAAGCGGAGAGTTCTTGGGTGTATTAGGTACTGTCTACCTTTTCACAGAGATTTTCTTGTTTGCATCGAAATTAGCTGCGGAGGGGGTTTATAAAGACGGACTTAAGATTACCATATCACTAAACAATACAGAAAATAGAAAACTTTTTGTAGACAGTCATGGAAGGACCCCCTTCTTTTCTGAAAAAAAGACGGCTGCTGAGAAAATTGAATACTCTGAAATTTACTCAAATGAAGATTTGATAGCTAAATCAAAGCAATTTGCTCGGGATTTTATACTTTACTTCTTTGAACGATTTGATTGGCAACCAAACCCAGAAATGATTGAAGGCGACCAGGACAAGTTATTAAATAGGCAAATCTGAAGAGACACCTCTTAGTTTCAAGACAACTTTGGCAGGATGTTTTAGATTGTGTTCCCAAATTCTGACGACTTTGCAACCTTGTTTTCTTAACTTTAAGAACTTTACACTGTCCCGCTTTATATTGCCTGCTATCTTGTCCGCCCAGTATTTCTTTGGAAGCCTGTCTCTCCATAAACTAAATCTCCACCCGTGCCAGAAGTCGCTATCAATAAATATCAGAAGATTCTTGCCAATTTGGCAGTCGGGCTTGCCGTATATTTTTGGATATTTGGTGTAGGAGATATTATTATCGTCCAGGAGTTTAAAGAATTTTTCTTCTAACTTTGTCCCAGTGCTTTTGATGCGGGACATGTTATAACTTCTTTGTTTCCTGGTAAGGTTATCCATAATCCGCTCATATTTTATCTTGGTTTTACGGAACCCTTTATTTTTTTGAGCAGAGATATAAAATCCTCTGGGTTTTGATTAAGTTGGGTTGGAAGCATGATGTAGTTTTCCCTCCCAAAATCATTATCCATCGCAAAGGGTGAAGGAAGATTCACTCCTTTGTAACTGATTTTTGCGTTAGTGAAATCTTTTTTTGAAACAAAACCTCTAATTTCAAACCAGCCGAGATTTCTCTCAAAATCTAATTCTATTAAACCTAAGCCAGCTTTGATAGCATCATAGAGGAATTTGTCTTCAAGATGCAGTTTCGCCAGAACAAACCAATCTCCCTCCCAGGTTGTTTCAACTTCAGGAACCGCAAGTAAGTTACCAGATGTTGATTTAACAGATAACTTGAGGCCATCAGGTATCTGTACGTCTTTTCCGTTAATAAGACATCTGACAAAATCTCCTTCATCCCTTTTTCTGGTAGTTACTGTTATTAGTGCAAAATCTATAACAAGCTCCAATCCAACTTTTTGGTAGGCGTATTTTGCCAAACCCCATTCAACCAGTTTACCTTTAATCTCGTCTTCAATTTTTCCTGTAAAGTTTCTGTTTGCCCTCATTGCTGCTCTTGCGGGTTTGAGCATTACTTCATCATAACTTTCTACTACTCTCTTAACGTCTTTGTAGGTAATATTTACAGATTGCTGTTTGAGCCTTTGCAGGTATTCAATTGCTTCTTCTTTTTTAACAACAAGCCTCGAACCAAAACCCTTAACTTTTGAAAAGTTGAGCTCTGTTTTTATTTGATGGCTGTTTACTACACCGCTTTTTCTTCTGAAGTCAACCTGTTTTCTCGGCAGAGGATAGCCTTGTTCTTCAAATTCCCTTAATAATTCGTCGATTGTTAAATAATCCGCTTCTATATTTGAAAACGGAGTTACAGTTGTTTTTGAGCTGTTCATAGTTTTAAATGAAATTAAGCTGATTTGTTTCTTCAAAACTTACGTAGTTTAGCACATCTCCAGACAAAGGCTTGAGACTCTTCAAATCAGCTTTTTCAAAGTCTCCAGCAAAAAGTTTCCTTAACTCTTTAGCTACAACCCTGGCACCAGGGGGTGGAACAGCGTTTCCTATTTGTTTCCTTACTTGGGAGATATTTCCTTCGAAGATAAAATCGTCGGGAAAACCAAAAAGTCTAGCTCTTTCTCTGTTTGTTAACGGCCTTGGTTCGATATGATGGTATCCCCAAGTACCGCCCCCGCCCCCCGCTATTATTGTTTTAGATGGTTTATTTGGATGAATTCTTCTGTATACATGGCTAATCATGCCTTTTACGTAATACGGACTGTCTTGGGGAATATCCGTAAAGTTACCTCCTGGAGGAATTAAACTGATAATCTTTATCGTTCTATCGTGTATCTGCATGTGTTCATTGTTGTATGGAACTTTTTCTACTCCCTTTAGAGCTTCGCCTGCTGTTGCGTAATTCCCTTCGTAATGTGTTGGTTTTGGCTTCTTAAATTCGTAGGGTATATCGCTTCTGATTCCAACGATTATTACTCTTTCTCTAATTTGAGGAACTCCGTATTCTGCAAAATTAAAGAGGTTTATATATATGCGATATCCTAGATGGTCAACCTTCTGGAAGTCTTTAACGATTTGTCTTATAGCCATTCCTTTATTCGCTGTTAAGAGACCTTTTACATTTTCAGCCACAAATGCTTTTGGAAGTTTTGTAGCTACAGCTTTTACGAAATATTTGTATAAATTCCCCCTGTCGGTCTCTAAACCGCCTCGTTTCCAAATCATAGAGAAATCTTGGCACGGGAACCCGCCAGTGATTAAATCGCATTTTGGAATATTTTTGAAATTAATATCGGCTATATCACCTTCAACAATATGTGGGCCGAAATTCTTTTTATATGTCTCGCACGCCCAATGTTCAAAATCATTGGCCCAAACTATATCGTAACCTTCTTGAATGAATCCTAAGTCCATGCCTCCGCATCCAGAAAACAAAGAGAGAACTTTTGGTTTTATTTTATTAGAAGTAGCTTGTCCGTTATTCACTGTATTCCCAGTATACTCAAATTAAACTTACCGCGCCATATATCAAACTATATCATTTGTTTGATTCTTTCTTAAATTCCCAGGATAGATATCCCAGATACCGCATAATCCTGGGAAGGATGACTTTGAAGACCAGGTAGATGACTGCAACCAGGATTGCTATAGCAAGCAATGCTACAACCACTCGTATAAGTATATCTATTGGAGTAAAGTTCCGCGCTGAAGCTCCCACGACATAAGTATCTGAGTCTTTAACTATCATTTGTGCCAGGATTTGAGATTTTATTTCCATACTTTCAAAGTTTGTATTTGTTTATCATATGAATGTATTTGGCTATATAACTCATCTGCTTCGTCTCCGAGAGTCTCTAACTTCTTCTTAAAATCTTTAGGTTCGCATAAACCGCGATTTACTACGAAGCAGTCGTTTATTGCCTCATAAGATGCAACTTCGTTTTTCACTAACTCCTTGTGCAATTCATTTGACTGAAAAAGTGTTTTATTTACTGCATTAAGTTTTTGAGCTTTATTCCAGAAGAAAATTGCAATACTTGTGCTGAAAATACCCCAGAGGATTAGCAGAACTGTTATCTGTTGTCTCATCATAGTTGACATATGGCATTTATGCCAAAGACATTATAGTTGCAATTTGGCATAAAGACAATATGCCAGGCAATAAATTAAAAGAAAATGAGGTGAAAAGGGAATTTGGCGCTCGTGTTCGAGCGGTGAGATTGAGATTAAAGAAATCTCAAGAGGACTTAGCCCTAGATATTGGAATGGATTTAACTTCAATCAATGAGATTGAAAATGGACATCGTAATCCGAAGCTCAACACAGTTTTTAAGATTGCTAGCGCGCTTGGAATACCTTCGTCAAAGCTCTTACCCTTCTGATGGCGACGCAATTCGTACCTTTTTCCTTATATAGAAGAAGTTAATATAAATCACATATCTTTTATATTAGATAAATCAACGATGACAGGAAAAGCAAAAGTGAGTAGGTAGGGTTGTAATTGTCTTTGAGTACCTCTAATATTTTTTTTCTTACGTTTAACAGCTCACACTTTGTAACAAATTTCATTTTTTCCCGTTATATCGGAACAATCTTGACATCGGAATAATAATATTATAGAGTGTAGATGGTAGTACACAGCTGTAAGCTGCTGAACACCACGTTCTTTTGTGGAATGTGGAGGAGTAAACGAATGGTTTATTCAAGTTCAGCAATATGCAAAAGCAAAACAGCAACCACTACTTCAAATCTTCAGACTTATCTCTAGTTTCTGCAATTCTTTCTACCCAAAAAGCTGAACTTGTATCAGTTGAACCTCTTACCCCATACAAATTCGAGTTTCACCTTCAACCTGCTTACATTTGTTATGACCTAGAGCGCTTGTATATTAATGGGAAATTGATGGTGTCAGCTAAGTCGATTGCTGATAATGTTCGTCTTCTTAAAAGCTTGATAAAGCAATCTTCAAACACAAGGAGCAATACTCAATATGGCAATGATACATCATAGAAAATTGATTGATGATTATGGATGGAGCAAGTTGACCCCTTCCGCGCGGGTTTTATTCCTAATCATTACAGCATTCTGTAATTTTAGTGGTTTTGGAAAGCATAGTTGGTGGTGGTTGAAGAAGTATGCGGGTATTAAAAGTAATTCGACTTTTAAGAAAGCCAGAGATGAATTGCTAGTTGCAGGATTGCTTAAGTTTGAAAAGAACTTTCAGTTGTATGAGCATGAGGGGAGAAAATTACCTAAAGCTATAACATCTTACCAAGTTACAGAAAGTGTAATTTGGAAGAATAGGCCTATAGATGGGGGCAAATATACTCAAGTTGACTCTCTCCATAGTGCGCGAAATGTAACTACGTTATCTGGACATGAAGAAGAAACTATTCAAGAAGAAAATAGAGAAGAAAATAATAAACAGCCTTCGGCTGTAAATATCACCTATAAGGAAAAGACAGGGAGAGGTGGTAGCCCAATCGCTATTAGTGAAATCCTTAGAGGGGAATTTGACCGATTAGGCGAACTCTTGCCCCTAAGCTTGGATAATACCCCTAAGTATAAATGGCAAGTTCACGCTCAAAGAACGGCGGAGTATCTGAACATCAACATTAAAAGAGATAGAGAGTGGTATGGTCTTTTCAAGAAAGCCTATCAGGTAGGGAAGGAGGGCTTGTTGGACAAGGCAACTACGTTTTGTTTTGACTATGAAGGAGCCAAAGACAAGAAGAAATTATTCTTTTGGGAATTCCATAGATTATTGAAAGGGGAATGAATGGCAACTTACAAGAAAAATATAGCGATAACATACAAACAC